>Ga0302280_1000053_pt1 | contig 118691 bp, 105 predicted proteins | sample III_Fen_E1_1_FD_198771 | JGI IMG/M metagenome (GOLD analysis project Ga0302280, IMG submission 198771) | Peat permafrost microbial communities from Stordalen Mire near Abisko, Sweden - III_Fen_E1_1 | ecosystem: Environmental > Terrestrial > Soil > Wetlands > Permafrost | place: Sweden: Abisko... | reverse complement strand
TATAAATCATGGCTCGTGTTTGTCAATTAACCGGAAAAAAAGCAGTAGGAGGTAATATGGTATCTCACTCTAATCATAAAACCAAACGTGCGTTTGATGTGAATTTGCAACGCAAACGTTTCTTTGTACCTGAAACAGGAGAGTGGCTTACCCTGCGTGTATCTACCTCTGCATTAAAAAATATTAATAAAAACGGCATTTTTGCTTGTGTAAAATCAGCTCGCGAGAACGGTTTTTTACCAAAAGCTAAAGTAAAAGCCGCGCAAGCCGCTGCTAAGTAATTTTTAGTTTCTGTTTTTAAAAAGCCTTGTTACCTTTGGTGGCAAGGTTTTTTGTTTTTATATGGTTAGATTAACTACATCTCTTTTCGTCATACTGAACTTGTTTCAGTATCTATTGAGATTCCGGAACAAGTTCGGAATGACAATACTACTTGGTACCTGCTACCTGTTACCTGCTATTGGTAATGCTCAGTCAGATTCTTTGTACGACCCGGATTGGCTTCCCGCTTCATTTCACGCAGCCAGAAGAGATTCGCTTAGGGCAAAAATGCTTCCTAAATCAGTAGCCATAGTATTTGCCAATGCTGAAAGAAACCGCAGCAACGATGTGGACTATCAGTATAGTCAAGACCCTAACTTTTATTACCTAAGCGGCTTAACCGAGCCAAATGCCGTGCTTATCATTTTTAAAGAACCTCAAACCATTGATAGCATTACCACGAAGGAGCTTATTTATGTGCAACCCCGCAATCAAAAGCAAGAGAGCTGGACGGGCAAGCGCTTGGGCGTTGATGGCGTGAAGAATAAATTAGGCTTTGCTAACGTGTATAATGATGATCAGTTTGTTGATTTAAACTTAGACTTTAAAAAGTTTGATAAGATATATTACCCTCCACAACATAATGATGTGCGCGATGATAAAGACGATTCAGGCGATTTATTTAGTCTGCTTAAAATATTTAATGAGAAAACAAAAGACCTTCAAAACAAGGATTATTACGCTTTCTTTTCTATCATGGCCGATTTGCGTGAGATTAAAACCCCTGAAGAACTTACCCAATTAAGAAAAGCCATTGATATTACCTGCGATGCCCATAAGGAATTAATGCAAAAACTGACCAACAAAATGACTGAGTATCAGGCGCAAGCCATTGTTGAATATGGATTTAAATACAATGGCTCAGAGTATGTTGGTTACCCTTCTATTGTAGGTGCGGGAGAAAATTCATGTATTCTGCATTACATCACCAATCGTAAAAAACTAACCCCAACAGACATTATGGTAGTTGACGCCGGGGCCGAATACCATGGCTATACGGCAGATGTAACACGCTCTTTACCCGTTTCCGGTAAGTTTAGCGAAGAACAAAAGAAGATATACAATCTGGTGCTGAAAGCTCAATTGGCAGGTATTGAGGCGTGCAAGGAAGGTAATAAATTTCGTGAACCACATAATGCCGCGAGCGAGGTAATTAAAAAAGGCTTAATGGATTTAGGAATTATAGCTACTCCAAATGATTTTGTAAAATATTTCTTTCACGGCACATCACATTACTTAGGCTTGGATGTGCATGATGTGGGTAATTACGCGAGATTAAAAGCCGGACAGGTAATAACGGTTGAACCCGGTATTTACATCCCTGAGAACTCTCCTTGCGATAAAAAATGGTGGAATATTGGTGTTCGTATAGAAGATGATATTTTAATAACCACCGGCGCACCCGATGTGCTTAGCGGAAAATTAGCAAAAACAGTTGATGATATTGAGAAGTTAATGGAAAAGAAAAAGTAAACAACTTCTTAAATTAACACCCATCTCTTTATTATATTTCCAATTCTTATCTATCTTTAAGCCATGAAGTCGGCATTTAAGTTTAAGATAGTTAATGTCATTTTATTCTGTTTTACACTATTTAATTATAGTGCGTTCTCTCAAGTTAAAGATAAAGATTGGCTTTTGGTTGATGGGATAGATTATGCCCACTTATATTCTTCAGAAAAAGTTTTATTAGATTCTATACTTCCCCTCTATCACAAGGCAAATCATGATTCTGTTAGATTAAGGTTGTTAAATTATATTGTTGAAAATTGCAACGATGCTTCCGTTTGGCCTAAGTATAATGACTACATGCTCTCCATAGCCGAACATGGAAATGGAAATAAATTTTATCTTATTTATCAGGCAGCGGCTTTTAATAATATAGGATTTAATGCGGATAGCAAAGGTAATATCATAAAAGCCATCGCGTATTATAATAAAGCCCTTAAAATAAGGGAGGAGGCCGGAGATAAACAAGGTATAGCTGAATCAATAAATAATTTAGGTACTTTATATAGTTATCAAAATGACTTAAAATCATCTATTGTATACTACGCCAAAGCAGTAAAGCTATATGAAGAAGCCGGAGACATTAAAGGGGCCGCACAATCTCTTAACAATTTGGGAATTAGTTATAATCTAATAAATAATCCTAAAAAGGCAATAGAGTATAACATGAAAGCTTTGCATATTCAAGAACAAGCTAACGATATGCTGGGCATGGCTAATTCTTTTGTCAACCTAGGAGGTGATTACAGAGCAATAGGAGATACAGATAAGGCTATTCAGTATTACACTAAATCATTACAAATAAGAGAGCAACAGGGCGTTAAAGCGGATATAGCACCCTCTTTATATAGTTTAGGTGATATTTATTATGACAAAAAAGATTTTAAAAAAGCTAAAGAATATCTTGATAGGTCTTTAAAACTATCTATAGAGTTGGGCTTTCCCAATAATATAGAAAATGCCGCGGGGGTGCTATACCACATATACAAAGATCAAAATAATGCTCCTAAAGCCTTGGAAATGTTCGAGCTTTATACTCAAATGCGCGATAGCACAAGTGGCATAGAATTAGTTAGAGAAGTTACTTCATCAAAGTACAAACTTGAAGAAGAACAAGTAAAAATGGAAAATGAAAAGCAAGCGGCCATTGCCGCTGCCGAAAGTAAAAAACAACGGTTATTTTTATTATTAATAGCCTCTATTGCCATTGCCATAGGAATTATCACGATTATGGTTTATAAAAACTTACAACGCTATAAGAAAGCGAAAAAAATAATAGAAAAGCAAAAAGAACTGGTAGAAGAAAAACAAAAGGAAATACTTGACAGCATACGTTATGCCAAACGTATACAAGACGCGGTACTTAAAGAACAGGAACATGTATCCGCTCATTTACCGGGGCATTTTGTTTTTTTTCAACCTAAGGATATTGTTAGTGGCGATTTTTATTGGGCTATAGAAAAGAATAACTATTGGTACGTAGCCGCCGCGGATTGCACCGGACACGGTGTTCCGGGGGCATTTCTTACCATACTGGGTTCTTCTTTCTTAAATGAAATAAACGCGACCGAAAATCTTTTAACTCCGGCTAATGTATTAGATGAATTAAGATTACGTATCATATCTCAATTATCTGTTTCACATAAAGAAGGAAGTGAAACAAAAGACGGCATGGATATTTCTTTAGCCAGATTAAATCTTATTACCAAAGAACTAATGTGGGCCGGAGCTAACAACCCACTTTGGATTAGCTCTGTTGTAGATCAACAAGCTGATAAAATAGAATATAAGTTAACTGAAATACCCGCCCACAATCAGCCAATTGGATTTTATCCGTCTTTAACCCCATACCCAAACCATGTTATACAACTTAAACAGGGAGATACTTTTTATCTCTTTACCGACGGCTACGCCGATCAGTTTGGGGGCGAGAAAGGAAAAAAATTAAAATATAAAATGATGAAGGATATTTTATTAACCATGGCAAATGAAAGCATGGAAAATCAAAAGAAAGCTCTATCGGAATACTTTATTAAATGGAAAGGAACTTATGAGCAAACAGATGATGTATGCGTAATTGGAATTAATATATACTAACAACAACCTAATATGAGTAATGGATACAAATTAATTAAAGCAAGTCTGTTTAGCTTGTTTCTTCTTACGCGCATACAGAGTAACGCCCAAAGTATAATAGCCTATACCGATAACCGTGGGTACTTCAATATATTTGATAACGGTGTAACTACTGTTGCTGATTATCAGGTTCCCCAATCCTTTCAAATAGGAGGTAATTGTGTGGCTTACGTGGATTTTAATAACAGTTTGAAAGTATATTATAACGGAGAGATTTCTACGTTGTATGACGGTATTCCCACAAAATATCAGGTAACTCACAACTTAGTGGTATTTAATGTGGGAGGAGTCATAAAAGTATTTGACAGAGGGGTTATAACTACGCTTACGGGTTACGCGGCTTCTTATCAGGTGGGTGATAGCTTGGTCGCTTTTATTGATATGGGTAAAGGGGCTTTTCAAGTTTATTACAACGGGAAATTTCAAACCATGGAAGATTTTCACGTAACACAAAACATATTAGGCTATAATACCAGTAATAATACGATGGCATATCTTACTTACCTAAATGAGTTTAAAGTGTTTTGGCAGGGAAATGGATATAACATTTTTAAACTGGCTAATGCTTCCTATAAAGTAGATTATCAAACAGGAAGTAATATTGTAAGTTTTACCACAAACGGATTTGGTTTGAATGCTTTTTATAAAGGAAATACCTACCCTCTATCAAACAAACAAATTACCAACTACCAAACCGGAGATGATATGGTGGCTTATAATGATGCGGCCGGCTTTCATGTATTTTATGCCGGAAAGAATTACGATTTAAACGGCTTTGCGCCCGATTTTTATTTAGTAGCCGATAGTATGCTTATTTATTATACACCCGGTTTTTTTTATTGTTTTAATAAAGGCAAGAAAGAAGTGCTTGAAAATTTTATGCCTGCCGAATACTCCATAGATAACAATACGCTTACTTATGTTGATTTGCAGGGAGGATTAAAAGCGTATTATAATGATGACACATATCAGCTTTCTACCTTCGACAGGATTATTGGCTTTAAATTAGTTGGAAACGCTGTTTGGTATAGTACAGCCACCGTTTATAATCAAGTATTTTTAAAAGGGAAGACGTATTAGCTATGTTGTCATTTACTGAAGAGAATTATTTAAAAGCCCTGTTTAAGCTTACGCAGGAAAACGCTAAGGAGGAAGCCGGTACAAACGAGCTGGCAACTAATTTGGGTGTAAAGCCTGCCACGGCAAATGATATGCTTAAAAAGCTGAAAGAGAAGAAGCTGATTGATTACGAGAAGTATGGCAAAATTACACTTACTAACTCAGGGAAGAAAAATGCTGTTAAAGTAATACGCAAACATCGTTTATGGGAAACCTTCTTGTATGAGAAGATGGATTTTAGTTGGGACGAGGTACATGAGGTTGCCGAGCAAATGGAGCATATACAAAGCGAAAAACTATTAGAACAATTAGATAAGTTTTTAGGTTACCCTAAGTTTGACCCGCATGGCGACCCTATACCGGATACCAACGGAAAGATGTCGGCATTAAAAGCCATGCAGTTATCTGAAGGGGTTATTAATAAGAAATATAAGCTGGTAGGGGTTTGCAATCACTCTTCGACATTTCTACAATTCCTTGATAAGACCGGACTTACCATTAACATCAGCATCGAAGTAAAAGAGATTCAAACCTTTGATAAATCTATGAGTGTTGTTATTAATAACAAATCTCAAACTATACTAAGCAATGAGGTAACTCAGAATTTGTTGGTAATGTAATAACTATAGTATCATGACTGTATAAACTCAGCTACTTCACTCAGACTTTCAAAGCAATAATCAATCTTATTGTCGGTTACTTTTTCGTAATGAATAAAGATGGTTGTCATACCTGCTTTTCTGCCAAACTCCATATCACTCATTGAATCACCAACAATAATAGATTTAGTAAAATCAATGTCTTTAAAATCTTCTTTTGCCTGCAAAGCCATACCAATGTTAGGCTTTCGCCAATGGTGGTTATCAGCAGCCAGATGAGGAGAGAAGTACACTTTATCTATCTTGCCACCATGCTTCTCTATTTCATCTACCATGTAATGATGAATGATGTTTAAATCATTAGCGGTATAAACACCTTTGCCAATGCCTTGTTGGTTAGTTACCACAATTATTCTGCCGAATACATCAGTAAATAGTTTAATAGCCTCGGGTACGCCCTCAATAAATTCAAACTCGGGAAGTGTTTTAACGTAATCATCTTCCAGTTTTTTATTTATTACTCCATCGCGGTCCAAGAATAAAGACCATGATTTATCAATACTTAAATGTTTTAAAGTCATGCTGCGCTTGTTTATAATCTTCAGGAATCCCAATGTCTATAAAATAGCCATCATACGTAAATCCATATAAATTAAGTGTGTCTATTTTCTTTTCGAAGAAATCTTTTTCTATAGAGAAACTTTTATTGGCAGGAGTTTCATCCATGTAACTATCGCTATCTATCACATATACTCCGGCGTTAATAGTTCCTGACTTTTCGCGTGCATTCTTCTCTTTAAAAGCGCTAATTTTATCGAACTCGCCCAAGGTAATGGTACCATAACGGGAAGCATCGCTAACCTTGCGAAGCGCCAAAGAAGCATCCGACACAGCTTCGGAATGTTTGTTGTAAAAAGAATGCAGGTCAATATCAAAAAAAGAATCTCCGTTTAAAACCAATATATCGTAAGCATGACATTGCTGCATAGCCAAACGAATGCCACCCCCGGTACCTAATGGTTCTTCCTCTACAGAGTAAACAATTTCCATACCTTGAAAGCTGTTACCGTAACGCTTAATTACTTTTTCCGCTAAATAACCTACAGACAGCACCACACGTTTAATGCCATAATGAGCGAGATGTTTAAGGATGTAATCTAAAAAAGGTTTATCATTAACGGGCGCTAAAGGTTTGGGCACATCTTTTATAACCTCCTGTAAGCGGGTACCAAAGCCACCGGCAAGTATAATTGCTTCCTTAATCATCTACTTTTGTGGAAATAAAGCCGCTTCTACCAACTCACATATAGTATGTCCGATAAGCATGTGGCATTCTTGTATGCGGGGGGTATCTTTAGAGGGGATATTTACCAAGTATTTGCAGGCATCTTTCATTTTACCGCCCGTTTCGCCGGTAAAGGCAACGGTTATCATGCCAATTTCATTGGCTACATTTAGGGCTTTTACTACATTGGTCGAGTTTCCGCTGGTAGATAACCCTATAAGTACATCGCCTTTTCGCCCCATTGCACGAACCAAACGCGCGTAAATCTCATCGTAAGAATAATCGTTGGCTACAGCGGTTATATAACTGGTGTTTACGTGCAGGGCTTCGCTAAATAGGGGCGGACGGTCGTAGTAATAACGCCCGCTTAGCTCGGCAGCCAAGTGTTGCGAATCGGCAGCAGAACCACCATTACCACACCAAAGCACTTTGCCATCGTGTTTATAGCAGTTTACAATTTCGTTGGTTATCTTTTCTATGGTACCTAAAATCTCTTTACTGGTAAGTAAAGTTGTTTTTAGGTTTATAGATGTTTGCAGTTTAGATTTGATTTGTTCTATCATATTATCCAAACACCAAATATACAGCAATTCTTAAATTAGTCCATCATTCTACATAGACTTTAGATATTCGGATATTTTTATATTGAACCTAAAAACACTCTACATAACAGAAAGATTGTCTTATGATGTTTTTCATAATAAAGGGATAAAATTAAACCGCAGAACTTCCTTTTATAAGCAAAAAACATTATTTTTGATACTTACTGCTTTAGATTTTATTTAATTTATAGACTGAATGAAACCAACCGACATTAAAGACCCTGAGTATTTTCACAAGGTGGTAGATTGCCAGTACGCTTGTCCTGCGCATACCCCTGTGCCTGAGTACATACGCCTTATTGCCGATGGCAAATACGATGAGGCGTATATGATTAACTGGGACTCGAACGTGTTTCCGGGTGTGCTTGGACGCACTTGCGACAGACCCTGCGAACCTGCCTGCCGCCGCGGACGTGTAGAGAAAGAACCTGTGGCTATTTGTCGCCTAAAGCGTGTAGCTGCCGATAACAAAGGCAATGTAAAAAACATGATGCCCAAAGGTCCTTTTAAACCCAATGGCAAAAAGATAGCATTGATTGGTGCAGGCCCTGCTGCACTTACCGTAGCACGAGATTTAGCTCCGCTTGGTTATGAATTGCATTTATATGACGAGCAAAAAAAGGGCGGAGGTTTTATGCGCAGTCAGATACCTTCTTTCCGTTTGCCTGAAACCGTGTTGGATGAAGAAGTAAACTATATATTGGATTTAGGTATTCATACCCACTTCAATCACTACGTAACCAGCATGAAAGAAATTCTTGGGAAAGATTACGATGCGGTGTTTGTGGGTACGGGCGCTCCAAAAGGTCGCGACCTTGATTTACCTGGCAGAAAAGAAGCCGGAGCAAATTTCCACATTGGTATTAACTGGTTAGCCAGTGTTGCTTTTGAGCACACCAACAAAATTGGTAAGAATGTAATTGTATTGGGTGGCGGTAACACCGCTATGGATTGTTGCCGTACCTCCCGCCGCTTGGGTGGAGAAAATGTGAAGGTGGTAGTGCGTTCTCCCTTTGCCGAAATGAAAGCATCTCCCTGGGAGAAAGAAGATGCGCAACACGAAGATATACCTATTATTGATAATCATGTGCCTAAATCTTTCGTGATAGAAAACGGAAAACTAAAAGGCATGATGTTTGAAAAGGTGCAGGCCATTTACGAGAACGGAAAAAGAAAGTTAGTGCCTGTGGGTGGCTCTGATGTTTTTATTGAAGCCGATGATGTGCTTTGTGCCATCGGACAGGAAAACAGTTACCCTTGGATAGAGCGCGATTTGGATATTGAATTTGATAAATGGGAGATGCCTGTGGTAAATGAGAAAACATTTGCATCTACCAACAAAAAAGTATTCTTTGGTGGCGATGCCGCATGGGGTCCTAAGAACGTTATTACCGCTGTGGCTCATGGTCATCAGGCAGCTATATCAATTCACCTGCAATGCCAGGGCAAGGATATTCTTGCCGACCGTCCTTCGCCTTACGTAAACTTAGTAAGCCAGAAGATGGGCATCCACGAGTGGATGTATGAAAGTGAAGTAGTTACTGATGTTCGTTATATAGTTCCTCAAGCCGATAAGAAAGTTACGCTTACCAACAGAAAGAAAGAAGTCGAATTAGGCTTTGATGTAGTAGCCGGATTGAAAGAAGCGCATCGTTGTTTAAATTGCGATGTGCAAACTGTTTTCTCTGAGAGCAAATGTATTGAGTGCGATGCCTGTGTAGATATATGCCCAACATCCTGCATTACCTTTACCGAGAATGCCGAAGAAGATGTTTTGCGCCAACACTTAAAAGTACCTGCGCATAACCTTACTCAGGATTTGTATGTGTCTGATGTGCTGCCTACCAAACGCGTAATGGTTAAGGATGAGAACGTTTGTTTGCATTGCGGTTTGTGTGCCGAGCGTTGCCCTACATCTGCCTGGGATATGGATAAATTCTTTTATAATGTTACTAAAACCTGCCACGAAATACATAGCCACGTCCTTTAGGGCGTGAGAATAAATATAAATAAAAAAGAAAATCGGCTTTAGCCGAAACAAAGAAATGCCATACACCAAAGTAATGATACACTTTATCTGGGCTACTAAAAACAGAGCACCCTTAATTACGCATGAATTAAAACCATTGTTATTATCGCACATTAAAGAAAATAGTATAAAAAAAGAAATATTTATTGATTCATTAAATTGTGTGGAAGACCATATACACATACTTTTGTCATTGGGCACAGAACAAACTATTGCAAAAACGGCAATGCTTATTAAAGGCGAATCTTCTTATTGGGTAAACAAACAAAAACTAAGCAAATCTAAATTTGAGTGGCAGGATGAATACATTGCTTTATCTGTCAGCGAATCAGGACTTACTAATGTAAGACGATATATTGCCAATCAGGAAGAACATCACAAAAAGAAAACATTTATGCAGGAGTATGAAGTGTTTTTAGAATCAAACGGAATAGATAAAAGTAATTTTTTGGCTAAAGCCAATAATAATACTAATAATTTAAACCACGACCTGAAGGTCGCGGCTAATATATAATACATGGAAAATAAAGTTAAGATTAACGATTTTGTAGTCCGCTTTGCTAACGTAAACGGAACGGGTTCTGCCAGTGCCAATTATCTTTTTACAAAAGCCATCTTCAGGATGGGTGTTTTTGTAACCCCTAAAAACATATTCCCTTCTAACATTCAGGGCTTACCAACCTGGTACGAAGTGCGTGTGAGTGAGAAAGGTTATTTAGGTCGTAGAGAGGGTATTGATTTAATGGTGGCGGTTAACCCGCAAAGCTTTGCTAAAGATGTGGCTTCGGTAAAACCGGGGGGATACTTTATGTATGATAGTTCTAAGAAACTGCACCCTGAGTTTATACGCCCTGATATTACTTATTTGCCCATTCCGCTAATGCAAATGAGTAATGATGCATTTACAGATGCCCGTCAGCGACAACTGTTTAAAAATATTATATACGTGGGTGCGCTTACTGCCTTATTAGATATTGAATTTAGTGCTATAGAAGGTTTGCTTGCTGACCAGTTTAAAGGAAAAGAAAAACTCATTGCTCCTAATATTAAAGCTTTGCAGTTGGGAGTAGAGTATGTGAAGAAGAATTTTAAATACCCTTTAGAGTTCCGTGTGCAAAGAAGAGATTTACTGAAAGACTGGATTATGATGGAAGGCAATGCCGCCTGTGGGTTAGGTGCTGTGTATGCCGGTGCTACGGTTGCAGCATGGTATCCAATTACTCCATCCACATCGGTAGTAGAAGGCTTTAGTGAGTTTGCTGCTGAAATGCGTGTAGATAAAGAAAAAGGTAAAAACAATTTTGCCATTGTTCAGGCAGAAGATGAATTAGCCGCTATTGGTATGGTGATTGGCGCTAACTGGAATGGTGCACGTTCCTTTACGGCTACCAGCGGTCCGGGTGTTTCTTTAATGAATGAATTTTTAGGTTTAGCTTATTTTGCCGAGATACCTGCTGTGTTAATTGATGTGCAACGTACAGGCCCTTCTACAGGGATGCCTACGCGCACACAGCAATCAGATATACTTGAAGCAGCTTATGCCTCTCATGGAGATACCAAGCATGTATTGCTTTTCCCATCTACACCCAAAGAGTGTTTTGAAATGACTGCCGAGGCTTTTGATTTGGCAGAGCAACTACAAACACCCGTTATTATGATGACGGATTTGGATTTGGGTATGAACGACCATGTTTGTCCGCCGCTGGTATGGGATGATAAACGTGAATACAAACGGGGGAAAGTATTGGATGCTGAAGCGCTTGAAAGCATTAAAAAATTCGGAAGGTATTTAGATGTGGATGGAGATGGTATTCCGTATCGCACTATTCCGGGAACGCACCCTACTAAAGGTTCTTACTTTACACGCGGCACTTCACGAGATGAGTATGCAGTTTATACCGAAGACAGCGATGCCTATCACCGCAATATGGACAGGCTGATTAAGAAATGGCACACAGCAAAAGATTACGTACCTGCACCGCATGTGTATCAGGATAAAAACAACCATAAGAACGGAATTCTTTTCTTTGGTACTTCTACTTACTCTTCTGAAGAGGCAATGGACATTTTAAAAGAAGAAGGAATTTTTGTAGATGCTATTCGTTTAAAATCTTTCCCTTTTAATAAAACGGTAGAGGATTTTATCAATCAGCACGAAAGGGTTTTTGTAATTGAACAAAATCGCGATGCGCAATTAAAATCTTTATTAATGATAGAACTACAAGCAGACCCAAAGAAACTTATCTCTGTGCTAAACTACGATGGTATGCCTATCACCGCTGATAATATCCTCAATCAAATTAAGAGTAAGTTATTAGTTATGAATGATAAATAAAAACAATCTCCTGCAGATTACACAGATTAGCACAGATAATCTAATCGGCGTAAATCTGCGGGAAAATAAAATACATTAAATATGACATATATTAAACCAAAATTTCGCCACCCCGAGCTTCCTAAAAACAAACTGGGATATACTGTAGATTATTACGAAGGCGCGCTATCCACCTTATGCGCAGGGTGTGGACATGATTCTATAAGCGCTGCTGTGGTGCAGACTTGTTTCGAAATGAATATCGAACCGCATCGTTTGGCTAAGCTATCGGGTATTGGTTGTTCATCTAAAACACCTGCTTACTTTTTAAGTAATTCGCATGGTTTCAATTCTGTTCATGGTCGTATGCCTTCGGTTGCTACCGGTGCTAACCTTGCTAATAAAGATTTAATTTATTTTGGCGTGAGCGGTGATGGAGATACTGCGAGTATTGGCATGGGGCAGTTTGTACATGTTATTCGTCGTAATCTGAACATGATTTACATTGTGATGAATAACGGTTGCTATGGTTTAACCAAAGGTCAGGACTCTGCTACTGCTGATGAAGGTTCTAAAAATAAATCAGGACATGTAAATTTATTTGAAGGAATTGATTTATCAAGTTTAGCTATTGAGTTAGGCGCAACCTTTGTGGCACAAAGTTTCTCAGGAGATAAAACACAGCTTATTCCGCTTATTAAAGCAGCTATTAAACATCCGGGCTTTGCATTTATCAACGTAATTTCTCCCTGCGTTACCTTTAATAACAATGTGGGTTCTACCAAGTCTTATGACTATGTGCGTCATCACATAGAAGCAACGGCAACTATGGACTTTGTTCCTGAAATGACCGAGATTACTGCCAGTTATGATGAAGGAAGTTTAAAGACCGTAAAAATGCACGATGGTTCATCTATTGCATTGCACAAGCTTGCTCAGGATTGGAATCCATTGGATAAAATATCCGCGATGAATGCCATACAACATGCCAAACAGAAACATGAAATACTTACCGGCTTGTTATACATACAACCTGAATCAGTTGAATTACATCAATTGCTGAATACAAGTAACAAACCTTTAAATACCCTTTCTAAAAAAGAGCTTTGTCCGGGTTCTGCCGCACTTGTAGAAATTAATGCGGGATTGAGGTAATATTGATTATGAGTATTAACTCTGTTTGGTTATAGTAAAACAATTAAAAAAAGTATTATATTTATCTTATAAACTAAAAACGAATGAGCAAAATAATTATGCGTTTAGCTATTGCGCTAACTTTTAACTTATCATTTATAACTTATAACTTTTCTTGCGCCCAAACCTGTTCACCAACCGGTGCATGTCCTATTAATGATACAAACAGTACGGGAGGTTTATATCCGAGTTCTACATTTTCCACATCATCATCATCATGGACAACTGTAAGTGCGTACATGAATGCGGGTAACTACACCTTATTTGATGTAACCTCAGGCAATACCTATCAGTGGACTTATTGCAGCACCTATGGCGGGCTTGAGAATTGGAATGCCGCCCTATCTCTGTATGATAAGGCTACAGGTGCTGCTCTTTGCTATAATGATAATAGCGGATTATCAGGTTGCCCTAATGCGCCTTTCATAAGCTGGAAAGCCACCTTTACAGGCACGGTAAAACTGTTAACTACCATTTCTACTTGTAGTATAAGCAATAGTGGTAGCGCCCCTTGGTCTACTTTAGTTTGGAGAGACAGTAGTGGAACACCAAGCCCTTATTTATATGGCATAGATGTTTCGAGTTATCAGGGTGGCTCTATAAATTGGACAGATGTAAAAGCGCAAGGCATTACCTTTGCATGGGCTAAAGCTACAGAAGGTTTAGAAACTAATGGGTATGCGCCTGATGCCGATTATGTTTATAATGCTACGCATGGCATAGCCGCCGGAGTATATATGGGTGCCTATCACTTTGCGCATCCTAATGATGGCACCACTACGGCAGAGGCTATTGCCGAAGCTAATTACTTTTTGAGTAAAGCAAAACCTTATATAACAACATGCCAGTTACCGCCCGCGCTTGATTATGAAACAGATGTATCGGGATCACCATATAATATGACTTCTGCGCAGCAAGGAGCTTGGATTGAAGCTTGGATGAATACCGTTAAAGATTCTACGGGTATAATGCCTATTCTTTATACGTATGGATCGCTTGCACAAGAGCTTCCCAGTTCTTTAGCTTCTTATTGTAACCTTTGGATAGCTACGGAAAATGATCTTAACTCAGTTACACCTCCTGCCACAGCCCCACCAGCACCTTCTGCCTACGATATGTCTGTGTGGAACCCTAACTGGACATTTAATCAATATTATGATAGTGTTATTGTTAATGGAATTCCTCCCGGTGGTGTGGATGCAGATGTTTTTAACGGCGACTTAGCCGCGCTTAAAACTTTAATGGGATGTCCCAACACAACGGGTATAGACCAAAAGGTTTTAGACAATGCTTTTAATATGTATCCTAACCCTTCTTCAAACAGTTTCCATATAGATTATGCGGGCATTAACGGAGAAGCCCTTGTAAATGTATATGATATAAATGGCAAACTTGTATTAACCCAAAACATGACCGGTAAAACCATTATAGACGCGAGTAGCTTAAATGATGGTATTTATAATGTAAACATTACCAATAGTGACGGTGTTGTAAATAAAAGACTGATTATTGCCAGGTAGTATATGGGCGCCGCGCTATTTTTTTCTATTGGCTTATTAGTTTTATTAAGTATACCAATAATCACAGCGATGTTTGCCAAACGAATGGGAAGAAGTCCTTGGATTTGGTTCTTTTTAGGAATACTATTACCCGGAATTGCTTCTTTCATTATCTTTTTATTACCTGATCTTTCCAAAAAAACAGACATGAGAAATGAGTCTTTAAGATTTGAGAAAGAAACGGATCCCTTATCTTAGATCTAAAATCTAATGAGATAACTACCTCTTACCCTTCTTAGCTGCAAACTTATTAAAAGGTTTTTTCTTGGTTTTATCTGAGGGGTTGTATTCAGGTTGTGCGCCTAATCTTTCGGGTACGGGTAGTTTGTTAACGGCATAACCAATCAGGTCTTCTATCTTCTTAAATTTATACTGGTCGTGGTCGTTAATAAAAGTAACCGCTTTGCCGGTGGTCTCTGCACGAGCAGTACGCCCTACACGGTGTATATAATCTTCTGCATCGCCCGGCACATCAAAGTTTATTACCATGCTGATAGAATCTATATCAATCCCGCGCGATAAAATATCGGTAGCAACCAGTACTTGTAAGTTCTTGTTTTTAAAATTACGCAACACATCATTTCTTTCATTCTGCTCCAAATCAGAGTGAATGGATGCTGCATTAAATTTTGCACGGTTAAGTTCCCTCTCCAGTTCTTTTACTTTATCTTTCTTGGAAGAAAAAATAATTACGCTGCTCATTTCCTTCTCACGAAGAATGTCCTTCAGCAACTCCATCTTCTGCGCATCATACACCACATAAGCAGCCTGGGTAACACCCTCTGCCGGTTTAGAAAGAGAAATGTTTATCTCGGCAGGGTCTTTTAATATCTTCTTAGCCAACACTCTTATCTTTTGTGGCATGGTGGCAGAAAACATAAGTGTTTGTCTGGTGGCAGGCAAGTAATTAATAATCTTCTGCAAATCATCGCTAAAGCCCATATCCAGCATGCGGTCGGCTTCATCTAAAATTAAATGCTGCAAACGGTCTATCTTTACATAACCCATGCCAAGGTGAGATATTAATCTGCCCGGTGTGGCAATAATAATGTTGGTACCAGTGGTTAAAGCCCTTTTCTCCTGGTCGAAAGCCGTGCCATTGTTACCACCAAATATGGCCATAGAACTTACCGGCGCAAAGTACGAGAAACCCTGCAACGATTCATCAATCTGTATCGCAAGCTCGCGCGTAGGTACAATTATCAAGGTGTTTATGTAATCTCCGGGGGCTTGTATAATTTTATTAATGGTAGGCAACAGGTAAGCCGCCGTTTTGCCTGTACCTGTTTGCGCGCAGGCAATCAGGTCGCGATTGGCAAGTATAAGCGGAATGGCTTGCTCTTGTATAGGCGTGGCTTTATCAAAGCCCATATATTGCAGACCTTCGGTAAGCTCGGGTTGGAAGTTAAAATCGTTGAATGTCATAATTAAAAGGCGTAAAGATAGTATTTAACGGGTAGCAGGTGTACATTATGTTATTTGGAAATCTTTACGTTAGATTTCTCAGAGTGCCTTCTTGAAAATGATAAACAAATACCGTTACTTCGGTTTTACAGCTTGTTTTCCATTATTTGGCTGCACTGTTTTAGCAGGACTGGTATTAGCTTTAGCGGGTTCTGTACGTTGCGTTGTATTTAATTCTCTTGGCGTATTGGAAGTTACGTTAACACCCGATGTAAAATGCAGATTAGGGTTTCCGTTTGTATTACCACTTGTGTTGGTAGGCACATAGTTTACACTTATATCTTGTGTAGTAGTACCATAAGCGTTTGTTGCTTTTATAACAAAGGTGTTCATACCGGGGCTAAGCGGTGATGTAAAGTTTAGGGCTTCGCTTACCTGTGGGTTATATGAAAACGAAACAGGAGAGCCATTATAGGTTACAGAAACCTCTGTTCCATTGGTTACAAAATTTACGTTAGCAGCCGCGGAAATAACTCCACTCATAGTTGTATAAGGACTTGTAGCCGGTGATGTGCGTGTAATTTCGGGTGCATGCTTTACTAATGGCTGAGCATTACTGGAGTTTCCTCCTGAACTTGCATTAAGATGCTGATCTATATAAATAGCTCCACCTGCTGTTTGCAAATTAGGATTTTGTTGACCTGTATGAGGCGCATTGTTGGTGCCATTCATGTTTTGGTCTATATAAGTAGCTCCACCCGCTGTTTGCAAATTAGGATTTTGTTGACCTGTATGAGGCGCATTGTTGGTGCCATTCATGTTTTGGTCTATATAAGTAGCTCCACCCGCTGTTTGCAGGTTAGGATTTTGTTGACCTGTATGAGGCGCATTGTTAGTACCATTCATGTTTTGGTCTATATAAATAACTCCACCCGCTGTTTGCAGGTTAGAATTTTGTTGACCTGTATGAGGCGCATTGTTAGTGCCATTTGTGTTCTGGTCTATATATATAACACCTCCTGCATGTACGTTTGGGTTTTGTTGTCCTGTATGAGGAGTATTGGTTACCAACAATAAAGTTACCGGTTTACTGTCTGTTCCTGATGGGTTATTTGCCGTAATAACTAATTGATTGCTATTGGCAGTTAAATTTACCGGCACCTCAATTTCTTGCGTGTTTTGATTGTAATTAAAGCTAATCGGACTACCATTAAAAGTCGCGCTGATTTCAGATGATGAAGTTACATTGTATACATACCCACTAACAATCATGTTTTGCTGCAAACTGCTAAATGGGCTGGTTGCCGGGTTAAAAACAGCTATTCGGGGAGGCACAGACGCGGTAGGTTTATAATCTATAACAGTAGATTGAGAAGTTGTGCCCGACGAATTAGTAGCGCTTATATGAATGCTGTTAAACCCGGTCAAAAGATTATTTACACCAAAGTTTAAAGAATGACTATAAGGATTAAAATTAAATGATGAGATAGTAGAGCCATTCACATTAACCGTAATTTGATTAGCGTTTGCCACATTCTGAACCAACGCACTTACATTATAATTAGCAACTGTAACAATTGCAGGGGTTGAAGAAGGGTTTGTGTATTGAATAAATGGCCTGCCTTGCCCTTGATTATTACCGCCACCATTGGCATTTGGATTAATCGAATTGTTTGGATAATTGCCACCGCCATTAGGATTTACTGCGTTAGGATTAATTGAATTGTTCGGATAATTACCTCCATTAGGAATTGCATTGGGGTTAATCGAGTTATTTGGGTAGTTGCCTCCACCATTAGTATTTATAGCATTTGGATTAATTGAATTATTAGGATAATTTCCTCCATTAGGAACCACGTTAGCATTTGGATTAATTGAATTGTTCGGATAATTCCCTCCATTCTGCATATAAGTTACCGAAGGGTTAAAAAGTACTGTTATTCCCTGAGAGCCTGTTCCATAAGCATTATTAGCAGTTACAATAATATTATTAGCCCCTTGTTGCAAAAAGGTTTGGAAATGAAAATTGCCATTAAAAGGATCATAAGAGAAAAATCTTACCGGGTACCCGTTTTGCGATACATTTATCTGATGCGCTAAAAGTATGTTTTGTACATTTCCACGTACGGTTATATAATTACCGGGGCTGTTATAATTAGTAGCAGGGTATACAATACTTACCACCGGAGGAGTCGGTTGTTGTTGATTGTTGGTATAAACTACCGTATTGTTTACGGGCGGAGGCGTATTATTATATACAACCGTAGTAGTTGCGGGAGGTGGAGTTCCGTTTACATAAACTACCTCTCTATGGTGCCTGCATGCTGTAGATAATACCGTAATTAGCATAAGGCTTGCAACTGCTGTTGTAATGTTTCTTACATTCATATTTTTTACTTTAAATTCTTGATTAACAGTTTTTAATTTCTAAACAAACATACAAAATCTTATCTAATAAAAAAGCCCGTGTATAAAACGGGCTTTTCTTAATTAAATCAATCTGCTTTTATTTATTATATTTTAAAATGCTTCTTAATCTCATTATAGTTATGGAAGTTTACATCTGGGTTAGCTTTTCTCATTGAAGGAGGAATAACTACTACTTTAAGTTGAATAGTAGCACCAAAAATTGTATTTGGATCATTTCCTACAACAAAGCCACTAGCTGCAATCCAATCTACTTCAACTAAATTTGTTCCTGTCGAAAAATTAAAAATATAATTACTTCCACCAGAAACATATTCTGTCATAGGTAATCCTGTCCAGTATGTACCCCCAGTAGTGCTAAAAAACACTTCTACAGCTCCATTATTATTAACATCTGCTGTTAAAGCAGTAACATTAAGTTGAGTGTAATAATAAAGAGTACCCGTTGTAGTCTGATTCCAAGAATTAATAGTAAAATCTTGAACTGAAATATTTGCGACCCCATTTGTACCGTTTGTTCCTGCAGGTCCTTGTGGCCCTGTAGCGCCATCTTTACCACAACTTGTAAGTAAAAGCATTCCGGCAACTATACCTGTTGCTAAGGTTTTCAGTGTAATTATTTTCATGTTTAATTTTTTAAAATCTACCTACTCACTTAAAGGCTTTTCGGTTAACTCCTTTTAAATTTAAAACAAACATACAAAATCTTCTCAAAACCTATCTATCAAATTATAATAACCTTTGTTTTTACATTTAAGTAATTACAGCTATCTATTAACTACTAACTATTGGTTATTAACCAATGGGTAACAACCGAGCGAAGCGAATTGCGAAGCACTCAGCGAAGCCATTAAAAAACAACTAAAACGAAGAGCTGATACATGAGCATCAAAAGAAAATAAAAACAAGCGAATAAATAACTGCTAAATTTGCGCTTATGACCCGAGCTTTTGGCGAACACCATATTACCATTAAAAAAAATAATAACGAAATATGAGTTTACTGTCGGTACAAAATGTTACCAAACGCTATGCCAAGCACATAGCCCTGAAAAATGTAAGTATAGAAGTGCCCGAGCAATGTATCTTCGGCTTGCTGGGACCTAACGGTGCGGGCAAAACATCGCTGATACGCGTCATCAATCAAATTACCGCCCCCGATGAGGGAGAGATTTTATTGAATGGCAAAAAGCTTTCGTCAGAAGATATTACCCACATTGGTTACCTGCCCGAAGAGCGCGGCTTATATAAAAAGATGAAAGTGGGCGAGCAAGCCCTGTACTTTGCCCGCCTGAAAGGCATGAGCAAAAGCGACGCCATGAAGGAACTGAAAGTGTGGTTCGAAAAGTTTGAAATGGTTAGCTGGTGGAACAAAAAGGTGGAAGAGCTTAGCAAGGGTATGCAGCAAAAGGTACAGTTTATTGTTACGGTAATTCACAACCCCAAGCTGCTGATATTAGATGAACCTTTTAGCGGTTTCGACCCAATTAACGCTAACATTATTCGTAACGAAATACTTGATTTACGCAAGCAGGGTACTACGGTTATATTTTCTACCCACAACATGGGCTCGGTAGAAGAGCTTTGCGACAACATCGCGCTGATTAACAAATCTGAAAAGATACTGGACGGTGCCGTAAAAGAGATTAGAAAGGCGCATCGTTCTAATGTGTATGATATAAATTTTAAAGGTAACCTGATGGGCTTTACCAACGCCATGTGGACAGGCGCAGAGCTGTTAGAGAAAAGCAGCGATGGCGATATACATGATGTGCGCATTAAACTGGTAGGTAATCATAAACCAAATGATTTATTACAAGCTGTGATGCAGGTTGCAGAAATAAATTCGTTTAAAGAAGTTATACCCAGCATGAACGATATTTTTATTGCCAAGGTAAACGCAAATCAGTCATCAGGTAGCATTGAACAGGTAATGGGTTCGCAATCTAATTATACGGAGTAAGTAAATAAATTGACGATTTAGTGATTTACAATTTTCATATTGAAATACAAATCAGCAAATCGTAAATAATAAAATCGTAAATGAAGTATGAATAAAATAGGTTTAATTATCTGGAGAGAATATTTTGAACGCATCAGAAAGAAAAGCTTTTTGGTGATGTCTATATTGGGACCTGTATTGGTGGCAGCGGGTTTTGCTTTAATGATATGGCTTAGCAATGCCGATAAAACAGAACAAAAGGTAATGGTAATAGACGAGTCTATGGCGTTTTATAAGAACCTGCCCGATAATGATTTTGTGCGTTTCTATTATCCTGATATAAAGCTTCCGCAAGCCGTTAAAGAGTTCTATAAAACAGATTACACCTGCATTCTTTATATTCCATACAATGTGGCTCAAAGCAGTAATTCGCCAGTGAAGTTGTTCTATAAAAAAACACCGGGCTTTGCTGTATCTCAATATTTAAGAGATGTAATGGAGCGCAAGTTGTATGAATTTAAACTGGCTGCCAACAACATTAATCCTGATGTGATAAAGAATGCCAGGCAAACCATTCATCTTATTAATGAAAAGATTTACGAAAACGGCGATAGTAAAGAAAGTAAAACAGATGCCATTAGCGTAATAGGTTTTGTATGCGGACTGTTAATCTTTGTATTCTTAACCATATACGGCGCGCAGGTTATGCGCAGCGTAATGGAAGAAAAAACAAACCGTGTGGTAGAAATTATTGTATCAAGCGTACGCCCTTTTCAATTAATGATTGGTAAGATAATTGGTATTGCTTTGGTTGGGGTAACTCAGTTTTTAATCTGGATTGTATTAAGTACCATACTAACAGGGGCAGTTTCGGCAACACTGCTTAAAAAGATTACCGCCGATGCTAACATACAAAAAGCGCAACAGGAAGTTGTCTATAAACAAGGCAGCAATACCAACTTTAAAGAATTGCAAAAAACAGATAGCAGGCTTCAGGCGATTGAAATGATTAGCGATTTGAAGGGAGTAGATTTTACAGCCATCATTATTTGTTTCTTTCTATACTTCATTGGTGGCTATCTGTTTTACAGCGCATTATTTGCCGCTGTTGGTTCTGCCATAGATAGCGATAGCGATACGCAGCAATTCATCATGCCCATAACCCTGCCTTTGGTAATTGCTTACATGATGTCTATTAGTGTAATGCAAAACCCGGAAGGTAATGTCGCCTTTTGGGGTTCTATGATTCCGTTTACATCTCCGGTGGTCATGTTGGTGCGCCTCCCAACAGGTGTACCAATGTGGCAATTAATTACATCCTTAATATTACTTGTTGCAGGTTTTATATTTACCACCTGGATTGCAGGACGCATTTACCGGACAGGTATTTTAATGTACGGCAAAAAAGTAACCTGGAAAGAAATGATTAAGTGGATTACCTATAAAGCATAGATGAAACCCATCCTAAATCCTTTAACTCATCGTTTTAGTATTTTAATGGATTCGTTGAATGCTGAAAAGCATTTCCAAAGGAAAGGACTTGTGTTACTTATTATTATACTCTCCCCTCTCTTTTGGAGAGGGGTTGGGGGTGAGGCCTTTGGTCAGCATTTTTTACAAAAAGAACAAAAAGCCGGCGACCCTAAACTTGTTTACACACGTATTTCCGGAGGTACAGCGCTTAGTTTTTATAACAACAACAATTTGCATTCGGCTAACACCAGACCCGGAGCCGCTTTTTACGGCAATGTTTCAGAAGAAATCCGTATGCATCAGGATATATTTTTTGTAGGCGGGTTAGAGTATCAACACAGTGCCATGGCATTTAACTCGTACTATTTTACGCCGGGCTCTTATGCGTTGTATAACGGGCATTACAACTACAACTACAACTTAACTTTACAAGAAGGACGTTTAAATCTTTTATTGCGTTATACAGGAGGAGATGAATTACGAAATCCGTTTACCGGTTATGTAGAAGGAGGTTATGTGTTACGTTATTTAATTAATACTCAAATGAAAGTAACCGATGATTCAAATGGTAAACATCTTTTTAATGGAAGCACACAGGCTGATTTCATCGGGAAAACCTTAGGCAATAGTTTTTCTTCCGGCTTAAAGATAAATGTAGGTGTGCAGCGTAATTTTTTACGCACACATCGCGCTTGGTTTCTGCAAATTGGATTGATGTATGGCTTAGCTCAATTTAATATACATGAAACTTTTACGCCTTCCGCGCTTAATATAAAAAGCGGCTACGCTCAATTTGGGTTGGGGTATAAGTTTTAGCTACTCGTCAATCATCATAAAACCGGGAATAACCCCAACCATATAAGTCCCTAAAAGATTTGAGTTAGACTGATAATGATACAGTTTACCATTTGAGTTGTAATTAAGCGCATCGCTTACATAAATAGTTTCATCATCAGGGTCTATACACAAACCATAAAAGGTATGGCTGCCTTGTTGTATAAGCGGTGTAGTTGGACATGCAGTAGCTGTAATCGACATTTTATAAACATTAGTCATTAAATAATACAAGGTAGTTCCTGTACCATTAATACACAAGCGACTAATAGCGTTACTTATAGTTCCTAAATTAATATTAGCTTCTATAGAATCGTTAGCAGGGTTAATTCTAACTAAACTGGCAGGTATATGTATGCTGGCTGTAGAATCAGAATTGCAACTAACCCATAGTTTATTGTTCTCATCTTTAACTATACAGGCACTTGTGGTACCCATAAATATGCTGTCTATAAGAGCGTCTGTTTGGGTATTTATAACATACACATAGTTTTTACTTTGATTACATACATAAACCTTTCCGTTGGCAAGTTGCATTTCTTCTGTCCAGCCATTTATGTGTATTGTTTTGGTAATAGTATTTGTATTAATATTTATAACCTGAATATAATTTTGCTTTGTACTATCAAGCTGTAAATTACTCACGTATGCCTCGCCATTATATACATACTGAATATAGCGCGGGGATATAAAACCGCTTATAGTTGCAGTTCTCACAAAGTTACCGTTACAAACAACTATGGTTCCAGAATTATTAACTACCAAATAATAATTCCCTTCTATTTTACTGATTGATTGAACTACATCGCCTAATGTATAATTAGGGTTAGCAGCTGTAAATGCGCTTAAAATAACCAAATTATTTAAAGGACTGAAAATAGAAACCGCTGCATTATTTTGCCCATAATTCCCTTCATCACAAATTAGCAAACGCTTGCCGGTAGATAGATTAATACTCCCTTGGTTGGGTAAAGAAGGGGGGGCATCTTTTCTACAGTTGAAAAGTAGCAGGTAACAAATAGCAAGTAGCAAGTAGAATGGGATTTTCATTTAGAAATGATTATTTTTTTTGTAGCGTTACCACCATTACCATTTAACTGTATAAAGTACACTCCATTCTCTAAATCAGTTACATTAATTATAAATGATGAGTTATACGTGATGAGTTGTTTTACGGTGTTACCAAGCATATCAGTAATCACTAAACTCTGATTTTGCACGTTGTTGCCTAAAAATGATACATGTAAACTGTTAGATGCAGGATTAGGATAAACTGTTACCTGATTATTGTTACCTGCTGTTACCCGATTAATGCCTGCTGTTTGCTCGTTAATAACACCTACCGCGTCTAAATCAAATCCGCAGGAAGCGAAGGGCGTAGGCCATGGGTCGTTTACTTTATTATTATTTTTATCATACGTTGCGTATTGACCTATATTACCAACCACATCAATTACTTTTACTTGTTTGATGTGATTAACATCTAACCCACTTATACCCTGCATCTGACTTAAATCGAAGGGAGTGCCATACAATACTTTATATTTCCCTCCCAGATTATTCACTTTTGTCGCATCAGTATCTCCATAAGTACCTGTTTGCGTAGTATCCTGTGTATTGGAAGTAGCGGGGAAACGGAAGAAGTTAACCCCATCACTACTGACTTCTACAAAACCTAATTCTAAAAAATCGCCGTCAAAAGAGTTTTCAAACACAGCAAAATCATTTCCCGGACCATCGTATATTTCATTTTGAAAAGAGCATATCGCGTAGCCGCTATCACCCAAGCTAACTACCGTTCCATCAGCAATACCAATAGGGCTGGTGCTATCTCCAACAGTCGCATAGCCTAATGATGGGTTAGAAATGTTTTGTAAACCGCGTACTATCTTACCGGATGTTGCCCATGCTACAAAGACACTACTATCTTTGTATATAGCGGTGCTGCCCGGTTGCCCCTGAGGTGGAGCAAACTGGGCAACCGCTAATTGAGAAATAAAACAAAAAAGAAACAGGTATCTCATTCTCTATTGTTTAATCAACTTTCTGGTAAGTATATTATTCCCTGCGTTAAGTGTTACGTAATAAACACCGGCAGGCAGATAAGACACATCTATTTTAAATTTATTTACTCCTGCGAACGATTGCGCTCTTTGCGAAACAATTGCATTACCCAACAAATCAACTAACTTCATATTTACAGGAACCGAAGTTGTTGTGTTATACACAATCTCTGTCGCATCAATAGTAGGATTTGGATAAACATTTAAATCATTTACAGATGAAGAATAACTCTTAATACCTAACCCTGTAGTATCTAAATACGTACTGAGTTCCAGATTATCTATACAAAAGAATGCAGGTGTATTCATTCCATACATTCCGTTTTGAGAAGAGCTCAGAAAAAACGCGAGACTATCTGTATTTCCTAAAGATGATAAATTTACCCACATCCAGCTTTTTACAATATAATTCTGGGTAGTATCCGCATATCTGAAATCAGCTAAATAAACTTCAGCGCTATCAAGTGCCATAACTCCGCCATGATAATTCCTGATGGTAAGTTTAAACCAATCTTTATTATGTGCGGTAAAAACAGGCTCGTAGCTATCTCCGTATTTCATGCTGTTATACGCATAGGTGCTGTTACATACATACATACCCGAAACCGTTTTTCCCAACAGGCTATCTGTTAATTTTAAAGTAAGACTTCCGCCTCCGGTTGTTCCAATGGCAAAGGTATTTGAGTTGGCATAACCCCAATAAGCAGCGCAGCCGTATATATTAGTATAATCTGTTGAGCTTAGAGGTGTGCTATCGTGGAAAGCGCTTGCAGCCCAACCGGAAGCCCAATATCCACCATAGGAAGTATCCCATTGGGTAGGGAAATAGGCATTACGACTGGTAAATCCTCCTCCTCCTGTAGAATCGTTATATACTTTGTTATGATAATTAGGCAAAGTTACGTCTTCAAACGTACTGGTTTGCGTGGTGGGTGTTTGTGCGGATGCTGTTAAAGCACTTGAAAGCATGGCAATTGATAATAGTAGTTTTTTCATGTTTTGATTTATTTGTTTTTATGTGCGATTATTATTGATTGGTTTATTCGTTCTTTATAGTTATTATTTAATTGCACTCATGTATTCGCTATGCTCGGCTGTGAAATTGAATAATTAATCCTGCTTTATAATTTCGTAAAGGCATTCCATATTGCGAATAACTTTGGTAGTTTTCGTTTAAGACATTATTTACTTCCGCAAAAACATTCAACATGAAATTATGGCAGGTAAAAGTACGGGCTATTCGTAAATCTAACAAGGTGTAAGGAGATAAGTAACTGTAATTATCCGTACTTAAATAACGATAACCCGTGTAAGTATATGCACCTCTAACCATCCAGTCTCTATACTCCACAAAAAGAATAACAGAACCTGAATACATAGGTGTATAAGGCATTTGAAGATATTGTCCATTATCGGGCAAAGAAGTTGACAGGATGTAATTTGTTAGTATGTTAAGCGATGTTTTAAACCGATTGCTTTTATAAGCTATCTCTGTGTTGGTTTCTACTCCCCTACTCCACACTTGCAAAACGTTTATCGGACTCCAATTAGCACTGTTTTCTTGTGGTAGCCATATAATATTATTATGAATATTTCTGCTGAATACAGTTCCTGTAAAAGCAATTGAGAATTTCTTTATTGGATATTTTATCTGCAAAGATGTTTCTTCACTATGCCCCTGTTCAGGCTTTAAATTAGGATTACCGCCCTGATTCCAATACAACTCATTAAAGGTTGGATAACGATATACGGTACCCATATTTGTTTTCCATGCAAGCCATTTAAAAATATTTAGAGTAGTTGTAAATCCTCCGGTGGGCACAAAAGTAGTGCTATTAAACACTTCCTGTCTTGCATAAATATTCGCTATAAAAAAATTAGTAGGGCTGTTCCAACTAATGTTTTCAAATAAAGCATCTTTAAGTAAATGTTTTTGGACTGTATAGTTGGGTGAGTTCGCCAATGACAGCATATTGCTTGTTCCACCGCTTAAAGCAAAGCCTTTGCCTATTTGGTATTGCATATCAGCATCTAAAGCAAATGTTTTAAAATTATTATTAGTGTATGTAGCAATTGTGGTATCGTTATAAATAAGGGCTTCATCAAAGAAGGCAAACTTGGTATTGAAAACAACTTTCTGTTTAGTTACCTTCCAATCAAACATAGAGCGGAATATCCTATCTTCCTGATTTGCATTTTGTGGTAAGCCACTTGCTGTATAAGGGTTATTTCTATCAGCATCTTGCAACCAAAAATGCAAACCTAATTGTTGGTTAGTTTTTAGCTTGTACGCAAAGTCTTGCATTAAGGCAAACTGCTTTACCTGTGCATGCTGCTGCGTTTGTTTAATTAAAGAGGTATCGGTATTCTTATAATACTGGTATTTATTTTGAGAAATATCCACTAATACTTTAGTAGAAGAAGACAATTTACTTCCGGTATAATTTACGGAAAACCATTGCGTGCTGTTTCGCATAGACGAATACGAAGTGGATGCCTGTACCGTTAACCCTTTAGTTTGTTGCGCACCGCTTTGTAAGTTTAATACGCCTGCCATTGCCCCGCTACCCCAATAACCGCTAAGCGCGCCTTTTTGTATAGACATAGAATTAAAGAACCCAACGGGTAATAAAGATATATCTGCCTGCCCAAGCATAGGGTTATTAATATTCATACCGTTCCAAAGCACGGCGGTTTCTTCGGCGGTACTACCTCTTATACCCAAGGAAGCGATGTTTCCCTGCCCATACGATTTAACCAAACAAGCGTTTTGTTGCAACAACAGTTGCGGCATGGTTGAAGTAAGGAACGCACTCTGCGTGGTAGAATCTGTTTTGGTTTGAGAGAAGTTATCGGTTGATTTGTGAATGCGATAATCGGTAATGTTTACTTCATTCAATAGCATAGTATCCTTTTTCTGTTGCGAGAACATTGCGCAACAAATACATACAAGACATCCTACTAAACTATATTTTACTTTAAACATTTTATCGTTTTAAACCCTTGTCCACGAGGGTTTTTACGTTTGTGTGTATGGCAGGTCTTCTGACTTTTCTCTTCAATTACCTTCCCAATGCGGTTAAGCATTAGTGGTAGTAGTTTTATTTATTCATGTTGCCATGAACGAGATTACAGCAGCGGGCACTGTTGTCGATTTTCGCGACATTCCCTTTTAGTTTTATCCTGTTGATAAGTAGCATGATAAAAACCAAACACGGGCGCAAATGTAAACAATATCATTATACTTTTGCAACCCTATGGCATTAATCGTAAAGAAATCAAAAATACCGGGTTCTGGAAAAGGCTTATTCACTACCAAAGCCATAAAGAAAGGCGTGAAAATTATTAAATATCGTGGCGAGGAGATTGGTTGGAGTGAATATAATAAGCGCGTAAAACGAGATGAAGACGGATACTTGTTTTACTTTAACAAAAAACGTTGTATTGATGCTTTTCACACACTGCAGTATAAGGCAAGGTACGCTAACGATGCCAATGGCTTTACACGCATAAAAGGATTAAAGAATAATTCGGAGTACGAAATATTTGGAGATGATTGTTTCATCGTTTCTACCCGCAATATTAAAGCCGGAGAAGAAATTTATACTGATTACACAAAAGACTATTGGGATAGTATGAACTACAACTATAAGCTTAAAAAGAGCCAAGAGAAAGCAGCTAAAACTCTTAGTAAAAAGAAGAAAAAATAATCTTTTAGTTATTGGTTAACAGGAAATAGTTAACAGGCAACAACCGTAGTCTAACAACTATTAACTAATGGCGATTAACTTCTTTACGTACTTCCCTATAATATCAAACTCTAAGTTAACGATGGTATTTAGCGCTATATCTTTAAAGTTAGTATGCTCATATGTATAAGGTATGATGCATACTGAAAAGCTCTCGGCAGTAGAATTTACAACCGTAAGACTAACACCATTTATAGTAATGCTGCCTTTCTCAACCGTTATATTTCCTATAGAGGAATCATAGCTAAAGGTAAACATCCAGCTGCCATTTAGTTCTTTTCGCTCAATGCAAACAGCTGTTTGGTCAACGTGCCCCTGCACAATATGCCCATCAAACCTGCCATTTACCGGCATGCAACGTTCCAAATTTAGAACATCTCCTGCTTTTAAGGTTGATAAGTTTGTTTTATCAAGCGTTTCTTTAATGGCTGTTACTTTATATAGGTTGTTATTTATTTCTACCACGGTAAGGCATACCCCATTGTGAGCTAAACTTTGGTCTATCTTTAACTCATTGGTAAAAGAGCAAGAACAATATATATGCAGGTTACCCTGTTCAGTCGTCAGCTTTTCTACTTTGCCAAGGGTTTCTATAATTCCGGTAAACACAGGGCGAAGTTATAAATTATACGCTTTGGTAATTTATCCGCATAAAGACAGACGATAAAATTGGATGTTTTAGCCTTTTTTAAACGCGTCAACTGCTTTGCGCACGCTGCCATGTTTTAGCAGCAGTTTTTGGGCAATATGATAATCCAACCCAAGTTCTTTTACCAGCATATTGGTACCTCGCTTAACCAGCTTGTTATTGCTAAGCTGCATATCTACCATCTTGTTTCCTTTTACTCTACCCAGTTTAATCATTACAGAGGTTGAAATCATATTAAGCGCCAGTTTTTGAGCCGTACCGGCTTTCATTCGGGTGCTTCCGGTAACAAACTCGGCTCCGCTGATAACTTCAACAGGGTACTTAGCTGTTTTGGCTACCACACTATTTGCATTACAAACAACGCAACCCGTGGCAATCTTTTTGGCGTTACAGGCTTTTAAAGCGGCAATTACATAGGGTGTACTACCCGATGCGGCAATGCCAACCACCACATCTTTAGTCGTAATTTTATAGCTCTGTAAATCTTTCCATCCCTGCGTTTCATCATCTTCGGCAAACTCAACGGCTTTGCGTATAGCGGTATCTCCGCCGGCAATAATGCCCACTACTCTACCCTGCTCTATGCCATAAGTGGGGGGGCACTCAGACGCATCTACAATACCTAACCTTCCACTGGTTCCTGCGCCCATATAAAATAAACGCCCGCCTTTTTTCATTTGGGAAACGATAATCTTTACCAGTTTCTCAATTTGCGGAATAGCTTTTTCTACAGCTAATGGAACGGTTTTATCTTCTTTATTAATATTTTTAAGAAGCTCGGTAATACTCATCTTTTCAAGATGGGTATACCTTGAGTCGCTTTCGGTGGTTTTCATGGGTAACAAAGATATTTTATATAATGACTTTATTATTTGCTTTTCTCAACTTTTATATTTACATTTACCATACTAAATAAAATCAGCCATGGTATTTAACCTTAAAAGTAGCAGAGATTTAATTTTGGTAATGGTGCTTTTGTTTGTCTTTAATGTAATAGAATACCTTCTCCCTTCCAGAATAACTTCCATATCGGCATACGTTATAGGAGCTTTGAGTTTTATTTCTATTATAGAAATGTGCCAGTATTTTATTAAACCATATACTCCTAAAAAAAGTCGTCATCTTACCTTTTTTATATTTATAATTAGTTTATCGCTATTGTTTACTGTAACCACCGATTTTTTTAGTAAGCCTTATATATACGGCACGTATGTAGGGTGTATAATAGCCATTGTATTAAAGTTGTCAAGATTGACTAATAGAGCCAATTAATAAGTTACAACGGCTATATTTAAGCTGCCATTAAACTACCTAAATTTGCTTTAGAAAGTTTTTGATTAGCGTAATGAAGTGTTACGGTAAATGTTTTTGGTGGATTTTTTTGTGAAGGAATTTCATACATCAAATCAAGCATAATGGCTTCGCAGATGCCTCGTAAGCCACGTGCTCCAAGCTTATACTCTAATGCTTTGCTTACAATTAAATCGTAAACGGCTTCGTCAAACTCCAAATCAATTTCATCCATTTTAAACAGACTTTGGTATTGTTTTACCAAAGCGTTTTTGGGCTCGGTTAAAATGCGACGGAGCGTTGCCGCATCCAACGTATTCATATAAGTAGTAATAGGTAATCTGCCAATAAGCTCAGGTATCAACCCAAAGTTTTTTAAATCTTGCGGAAGAATATATTGCAGTAAATTACCTCTGTCAACCTCATTTGCATTGACTGACGCGCTAAAACCGATGGCTTGTGTATTCATTCGGCGCGCAATTATTTTTTCAATGCCATCAAAAGCGCCTCCGCAAATAAACAATACATTTTTGGTATTTACCTGAATCATTTTTTGCTCCGGATGTTTACGTCCGCCTTGTGGTGGTACGTTAACGGTAGAGCCTTCCAACAGTTTTAATAAACCCTGTTGCACCCCTTCGCCCGATACATCGCGGGTAATGGAAGCGTTATCTCCTTTGCGGGCAATTTTATCAATCTCATCAATAAACACAATGCCACGCTCTGCAGCAGGTACTTCAAAATTGGCCGCTTGTAACAAACGGCTTAACACGCTCTCCACATCTTCGCCCACATAACCTGCTTCTGTAAGCACAGTTGCATCGGCAATACAGAAGGGTACATTTAAAAGCTTGGCAATGGTACGCGCCATTAATGTTTTGCCGGTACCGGTTTCTCCCACTAAAATAATGTTAGATTTTTCTATTTCAATTTCTTCTTTTTCTATTATATGATTAGGGTTTGAAATGCGTTTAAAATGATTGTAAACCGCCACACTCATTACTTTCTTGGCTTGGTCTTGCCCTATGATATATTCATCCAAATACTTTTTAATAGCATCGGGTTTAAGCATGGTAAGCGTTTGTTTGGCGCTTTCTTTCTGGGAGTTTTCACTTTCGGCAGAAACAATTTTATAGGCTTCTGAAACGCAAGTCTCACAAATGTGAGCGCTCTGTCCTGCAATCAGCATCTTCGCGCTTCGTTTATCTCTACCACAGAAAGAACAGGTAATTATTGTTTTAGCCATTTTATTATCGAAAATTTAGAGTGCGAAGTTAATGAATTTACGCGCAAGAGGCAATACAGATAACTATACCTATTTTAAAGGCTTCTGGCAATAAAACCACCTCCAACCAAATCATCTCCGTCATAAATCACACACGATTGTCCGGGTGCAACACCGCTTACTTGCTCATGAAATACTACGTGTAATTTATTTCCTTCAGTATTAATGGTTGCCATCGTACCGGGGTCTTTATAACGAATTTTAGTTCTGCCAACAAAATCAGCGGGCAGGGTTTCGTACTTAATCATGTTAAAATCACGTACGTATAATTGTTGTTCGGCTAAATCTTCTTTAGTACCCAGTTGCACCGTGTTAGTTTCAGGAATAATATTCTTTACAAACACCGGTTCGCCCAAAGCAATATCCAAGCCCTTACGTTGCCCAATGGTATAAAAAGGGTAGCCACGATGAGTTCCAACTTTTTCTCCTTTAAAAATAAAATCTCCGCCTTCTACCTGCGCTTCCAGTTCAGGCATTTTATGTTTTAAGAAAGCGCGATAATCGTTATCGGGTATAAAGCAAATATCATAACTCTCGGGTTTATTGGCAAGCTCAGCAAAGCCGTAGCCTTCTGCCATCTTTCGTATTTCGGGTTTGGTAAATTTGCCTAACGGAAAAATGGTGCGTGCTAAACTCTCTTGCGTTAATCCCCACAGCACATACGATTGGTCTTTATTCGTATCTAAACCACGGGAAACTACATAACGATTATTTTCTTTACGAACCTGCGCGTAATGCCCGGTAGCAATAAACTCGCACTCCAGCATATTGGCACGTTTTAAAAGCGCATCCCATTTTATGTGGGTATTGCAAAGCACGCAGGGGTTTGGAGTTCTTCCTGCCAAATACTCTTCTACAAAATTATCTATGATAGTTGTACCAAACTCGCTGCGTATATCTAATATATAATGGGGGAAACCTAAGTTAACAGCAACCTGACGAGCATCGTTAATAGAATCTAAACTGCAACAACCGGTTTCTTTTGTGCTGCTCCCCGATGATTGGTAATCCCATGTTTTCATGGTAATTCCAATAACTTCATAACCTTGTTCATGAAGCATCATAGCGGTAACAGAACTGTCTATCCCGCCACTCATAGCCACCAATACTTTACCTTTTTTACTCATGTGATTCTTGGATGGATGAGCCACTCGTTTTTTGTGGAGGAGATTGTTTCGTAGTAGTCTTTTTCTCTTCCGGGAAGGTTATGTTGTTCTTTTTAAAATAAGCTTCCATGTCCTTTTCATTTAGCACAGCGCCATTTTGCCAAACTTCCTTTTCGGTTATTTTACCATTTTGCGCTTTATATAACCACAATCCCTTTTTAGTTCCTTTATCATAAACTCCTTGTGCAGCTACAACTCCATTGGGATAATACCAACTGCATTTACCATTATACTCGCCTGCTATAAAAGCACCTTCAGCCTTTATTTTTTTATCTTCATACACTTGCTTAAAAACTCCATCAGCTAAATCATTTTTAAAGTATTTCTCTTCAGATATAGAACCATCTAAATGATATACTTTTGATGGACCATTTTTCTTGCCATTTGAATAACCTTCGGATGAAAGCAATTTTCCTTTTTCATCATAAAAATACCAAACAGAGTCTTTTTGTTCATTAATATATTTTCCTTTTGCCTGCATTTTACCGGTATTTAGATGATACATGGTTACGTAAGCAATCTTACCACCTTCTCTAAAATCAGATTTAGAGCGTATGCTATCGGTACCTTTATAATAGTAATAGAAAACACCTTGAGGCTTATTATCTTTAAAAGTACCCTTGTAGCTAATTTTCTTTGTTTCCACATCCATTTTCTCCCAATAACCTTGTTTTAAGCCTTTATCATCGGTTTGGTTTTTGGTTTGAGCGGATGTTGCAACCGCACTAAGTACGACAATCGCAATGAATATAGTTTTAAGGTATGTAAACATCGTGCAAAGGTAAAGGTTTTAAAGCAAAAAGCCCCTGCATTTCTGCAAGGGCTCTTTTGATTTAAAAACTAAATTAGTTTAGAAATAAAAGTTCAAACGTAGAGAACCTGTTGGTCCAAACGCGGAGTTTTTATTATCTGTTCCAACTGTAAACTGCGATGCCTTTGCAGGTGTATTAGAAACAGAGCTGTATGTTAATTGTTCAATAGCAGCATTAGAAGCTTTCGTATTATTATAAGCTGTTTCTGTAGTAGTTTTTCCTGCACCCCAAGTTTGGATACCAATACCCCAACCAAATTCTCCTCCAAGAGACATTTTCGGTAAAATAAAGTATTCAACACCAATGAAACCACGTACACCAAATTGGAAATTAGCTCCGTTCTTAATTTGAGTTACACGACTGCTTGTAGCTGCTCCGGCATACTGAGATCCGGGAGTACCTTGCAAACCAGTAGCAAACTGCGTAGTTGAAGTCGCCCCCATACTGGTAGTGTCAGAAAAAGCATTACCGTATGTGTTTTTGGTAGTAGAACCTCCAAGATAAAGGAAAACCTCTGCACCATAGTATCCTTGTAAACGGGTTTTACCTTTACGTTTTTCTATACCTGCAGTTAACCCGATACCATGATTACCAATAGTTTGTTTGTCGGTTACTTTTGGAGCATCCGTTCCAGGTGCCGGAGATGGTGAATGATCTTGGTTAACTACGTTAGAAACAGATTGAGTACCAAAGCCTATGTTAAGACCACCACGGTACGCTGTTTTCTCATCTTTAAAGTATTTACCCATAATAACGCTATTGCTACCTAAGAAATTAAAGGTAGGTGCCACGTTATTACTTGATTTACCAAAAAAATTACCTGCATAATTTAAGAATGGGGTAGCATCTACTGAAATAGCCCAATCTCCAGCCTCAGGTAAAATAGGCTCGCCTTTTTTTGATGTTAAGTCTTGCGCAAAAGCTGAGGAAACTCCAAAAGCTAATGCTAATCCTAATACTGATTTTTTCATGTTTTTGTTTTTTTTAGTTTAACTGATTAAGTTATTTGAGCACAAATATATAGACTTCTTTATGTACAGTTATTAACATTAATCGTAGTTATTAACCGATTTTTGTTAATAACCACTTTTACTTTTAACCATAGGTACAAACTTGTATTTACCAAGTTCACTACGTTCAAAATGGGTATCCGACTTCCTTATAATAACATTCATTATCTGTTCAGAACCTTTTCCAATAGGTATTACCATTACAGCACCTAATGCCATTTGCTTTAATAAAGCATCAGGAGGGTAAGGAGCCGCTGCGGTAACTATTATCTTATCAAAAGGGGCATGGTTAGGTAAACCCTCATAACCATCTCCATAAAAGAAACGAGTAGTGTAGCCTATCTTAGGTAAAAGCACACGAGTTTTCTCATATAGCTTTTGTTGACGTTCTATAGTGAATACTTTAACGCCCATTTCTAATAATACGGCTGTTTGATAGCCACAACCGGTGCCTATTTCAAGTACCTTATCGGTTTTCTTTAGTTTTAAAAGCTCGGTTTGAAACGCTACCGTACTTGGATGTGATATGGTTTGCCCTTCTCCTATCGGAAAAGCTTCGTCATCATAAGCAAAATTTAAGAATGCGCTGTCTAAAAATGCGTGGCGGGGTACTTTATTAATAGCCGTAAGCACATTTTCATCGGTACAACCTTTTTTGCGCAGTAACTCAACTAAGTTCTTTCTTTTTCCTTTATGTAAAAATGTGTCTAATCTGTCAATCATTACTCATTTATTGATTTAATGAATTGTCGAGTCGTTGATTAAGATTATCAATCTGTAATTCATCAAATCTACAATTCTATAATTATTAAGTGAGCAAATCTATTTAAAACTAACACCTGAGTATGAATATCTTTAGGAGGTTACTAACAGGATGCTTTTAATTAAAGTCTAAGTTTGCCAACAGGCATGATAAAGATTGGCATTATTGGCGCAGGGCACTTGGGAAGAATTCATATTTCCTTATTAAAGGAGATAAAAGAATTTAACATTATTGGTTTTTATGATAAAAACAAAGAAGTTTCCGAATCGGTAGAAAAAGATTTTGGTATTAAATCCTATCCTAATGCGGAGGAATTAATAAAACAATGCGATGCTATTGATGTGGTATCTCCTACTCCGTTTCATTTCGAATATGCCAAACTATCTATTAAAGCAGGCAGACATGTTTTTATAGAAAAACCGGTTACCGGTCACCCTGATGAAGCAAAAGAATTATTACGAATAGCTTATGAAGCAGGCATTATAGCGCAGGTAGGACATGTAGAGCAATTTAACCCGGCTGTTTTGGCTGCAAGACCTTTTATTACCCGTCCTGTTTATATAAATGCAGAACGTTTAGCTATTTATAACCCAAGAGGTACGGATGTTTCGGTGGTATTGGATTTAATGATACACGATATTGATTTGGTGTTGAGCATGGTTAAGTCTGATATTAAGAAGATACAATCTAACGGTTCTCCTGTTATATGCGAGACCGATGATATTGCTCATGCCCGGATAGATTTTAATAACGGTGCCATAGCTAATATTACCGTTAGCCGGGTAGCTTTAAGTAATAAAAGGAGTTTAGAGGTTTTTCAGAAAGAGAATTTTTTAAGTATTGACCTTCTTAATAAAACACTTACCAAAGTTGAGTTAAAAAAGGAGCATAAACTGGATGTTTATGAAAGTGTAATTGCCGTGAGAGATGATAAAAGCCTTATCAAACAACCTATACTGGTAAAACCCGTTAATGCCATTAAGCGCGAATTGGAGTTATTTGCGCAGGCTATAAAGAATAATACCAAGGCTGCCATTTCTTTGGATGATGCCTACCTTACCATGAAAGTTATCCAGCAGATTATGGATGGCATGAACAAGTAGTTTATTAAGATTAGTTGATAAACCTTGTTGAATAACTGTTTAAAAGAAGTTAATTACCTGTTGATTACTTATGGAAAGACTGTTTAATACTTCATAAACCGCATGATGGACTTGAAGCTGATTAGTCCGGTAACTAAAGCCCATACACCACAAAGCACGCACATAAAGCCCATGCCCATATACCAGTTTGAGAATAACATCTTGCTGGCAAAACCGGCACCTACCACACCTACTACATATATAAGCAGGATAACGATAAGGCGATAGTTTACTTTAAACATAAATATCTTATAGCTCAGATAAACCTGCACAGCTGCCGTAAAAAACTGAGTCGCCAAGCTTGAATAAGCCGCGCCCATGGCTTTAAAGTGAGGAACAAGAACTAAATTTAAGATTAGGTTAATTGAAATACCTATGATAGCCATCGTATTCAGTTGTTTTAAATTTCCGTTGGCAGTAAGTAAAGTGCCAAATATATAGGTGGTAGATATGGCGATAAAGCATGTCATAAGCATGGAGAAGATGGTTGCCGAATCGGTTACGCCATGGTTTATTAAGCCTATTAATTCATTCTGATAGAACCAGGCTACTGCGGCAGAGATAATTGCAGGGACAATTAATAAAGTAAAAGACAGTTTTACAAGATTCTGTACATCTTCTTTAAACTTTAGCATCCTGCTGAAAATAGGAAGCAATTGTATGGAAAAGAGATACGCTATCATATTGGCTGCATCTAATAAACGGAAACCTTTGGCATAAATACCTGCCTGCGTAGCTCCTTCTCCTTCGGGAAGTAATCTTTCTATCATTACAGAATCTAGGCGGTTATAGAAGGTCATTAATAATACTAATACAGCAAAAGGGAAACTCTTCTTCAATATCATTATCCAAAACGGGCGGTTCCATGAAAGACTAAAGTTGTCTGTTTTTCTATATACTACTATAAAAGCAAATATGGCTGTTAAGGTGTATCCTAATGTTTGCGCATAAACGAAGTTCATAATATCTACTTCTATACCTGTGTAGGCAGTCCAAAGCATTAGAGAGCAAAGTCCAATCATAATAAACCGGTCTAATACCGAGATGATACTATCCGATTTAAAGGCATGCAAGCCTAACAGGTTAGAGCGCAAATACAATATCATAGAAATAAGGAACTGATTGAATCCTAAGAGGAATAGTAACTTTAAATAACGAATGTTATATCCTACCAAGATACCAAGAACAACCGTTACAGTTATATAAACAATACCTAACAGTAGTTTAAGGAAGAATAAACCCGAGAAGTGTTTCTCCAACAGGTGATTATTCTGCGCTATATTCTTGTTATTGAAGTTAGTAATCCCAAAATCAAGCAGGATGTTTAGCAGGAAAGAGAAGTTAAACAGCGCGAAGTACTCTCCGTAGGAGGTATTCCCTACTTTAAATTGTACCGATGGTTCTATAACCAGCGTCCAGAAAGGCTTGATAAGCAGGTTCAGGCATATCAGGATGGCTAAATTGGTTATAAACTTTTTCTGCTGCATTTATTAGGGTTGCGAAGATAATAAAAGATACGAAGTACGAATAGCAACTGTACGAATGGTACGAATAAATAGTTCATTCGTAATAAATTAGTAATTCGTATCTGTTCGTATATTCGTAGCGAATTCGTAATTCATATCTAATAAATGAAAAAAAGAGACGCAGCTTTAGGTTTTATTTTTGTAACCATCCTTATTGATGTTATCGGCTTCGGTATCATCATACCCGTTATACCTAAACTTATTACTCAGTTAACTGGCGGCACACTCAGCGAGGCTTCCATTTATGGCGGTTGGCTTTTGTTTACCTATTCCATCTTCCAGTTTTTGTTCTCTCCTGTCATTGGCAATCTTAGCGACCATTACGGCAGGCGTCCCGTTTTATTATTCTCTCTTTTTGGTGTTGGGTTAGATTATGTGGCGCTTGTTTTTGCCCCTACCATTGGCTGGTTGTTTGTTGCCCGCGCTTTTGCGGGCATCACCGGAGCCAGTATCAGCACCGCCGCCGCATACATTGCAGACATCTCCACACCAGAAAAACGTGCGCAAAACTTTGGCATGATTGGCGTTGCATTTGGCGTGGGCTTTATTATTGGTCCTGTTATTGGTGGTATATTAGGGCATTACGGAGCCCGACTTCCCTTCATTGCCGCAGGTATTCTTAGTTTGATTAATTGGTTATATGGCTATTTCATCCTACCGGAATCATTAAAGCCCGAGAATCGTCGTATCTTCGATATTAAACGAGCTAACCCCTTAGGTACATTTAAACAAATAAAAAAATACCCCGTTATACTTGGTTTGGTTATTTCTCTGCTATTTATTTATACAGCTCATCATGCCGTGCAAAGCAACTGGACATACTACACCATGGAAAAATTTCAATGGGATGAAACCATGGTGGGCTATTCTCTTGGTGTGGTGGGGGTGTTGGTAGCCGTTGTGCAAGGAGGACTTATCCGCATCATAAACCCTAAACTGGGACCTAAACGTTCGGTTTATTTTGGGTTGCTGCTTTCTGCCATAGGGTTTATCTTGTTTGCCTTCGCATCCCAAAGCTGGATGATGTTTGCCTTCCTTATTCCCTATTGTTTGGGTGGTATTGGCGGACCTGCCATGCAAGGCATTATGGCTAACCAGGTGCCTGCCAATGAGCAGGGCGAGATACAGGGTGTTTTTGCCAGCCTCCAAAGCGCTACTTCTATTATCGGTCCACCACTTATGACAGGCATTTTTGCTTACTTTACAAGCACCCACCACGGGGTTTATTTCCCCGGGGCTGCTTTTATTTTAGGAGGGATATTAACTATTCTTAGCCTGCTGTTTGCCATGCGCTCTTTGGCTAATTATGTACATAAGAAAATTTCTTAGATAGTATAGATAGTAAGAATCTGTTACTATTGGTCAAACCACAAATAATAAAATGGTAAATATTAGCTAAAATTGCTATATTTGCGCCCCTAAAATTATGGAATCTAAAGTACGTTTTTTTGCAGGAAGTGCGTCTAAAGAAGTGGCGGAAAAAATAGCGACCTCTTATGGTTCCGCTTTGGGCAAAGTAAAGCTTATTCGCTTCAGCGATGGCGAAATACAGATTTCGTTTGAGGAAAGTGTACGCGGACAGAAAGTATTCCTCATACAATCTACCATGCCACCCGCAGAAAATCTGATGGAGTTGTTGCTACTAATTGATGCCGCGAAGCGCGCTTCAGCGGAAGAAATTGTAGCAGTATTACCTTACTTTGGATATGCCCGACAGGACAGGAAAGACCAACCCCGTGTGGCTATAGGCGCTAAATTAGTAGCCGATATGCTGGCTGTGGCAGGTGCCACCCGTGTTATGACAATGGATTTGCATGCTGACCAAATACAAGGATTCTTTGACGTTCCGGTTGACCATCTATATGCCTCTACCCTGTTTATGCCGCATATACAAGCTTTAAATTTACCTAACTTAACTATTGCCGCCCCCGATATGGGAGGCAGTAAACGTGCCAATTCTTACGCGAAACACTTAAAGTGCGATATGGTTATTTGTTATAAACAACGTACGCAGGCGAACGTAGTAGATCATATAACAGCTATTGGAGAGATAGAAGGGCGTAACATTGTTTTAGTAGATGATTTAATTGATACAGGAGGCACTCTTTGCAAAGCCGCTGATATGATGATGGAACGGGGAGCATTAAGCGTGCGTGCGGTTTGTACACATGGGATTTTATCGGGAAAAGCGTATGAAAATATCGAGAACTCAAAACTTACCGAATTAATTATTACAGATACCATTCCTCATGGCAAAACGGAAAATAAAATAAAAATAATTTCGGTAGCAGATTTATTTGCCAAAGTAATTTATAATATCGAACATTTAGAATCTATTAGTTCTCACTTTATCGTATAATAACAACCCGTATAAAAAATAAAAATCAGAGTGTGTAAAAGGTAAGCGGGACTTTTAAAGCACTCACAAATAAATAAAACAAAATGACACGAGCGAGAGCGACTGCATTTTACAATTAAAAACCATAAATAAAACAAAATGAAAACTGTAACATTGAGCGGTTCGCCCCGTGCGAACGTAGGGAAGGTAGATGCGAAACATTTACGTAAGAACGGAAAAGTACCTTGTGTGCTTTACGGAGGAAAAGAACAAACACATTTTAGCGCCGATGAGCGTGATTTTAAACACATCATTTATACACCCGAAGTTTGCTTTGTAGAAATTGATATGAATGGTAAAAAAACAAAAGCCATTTTACAGGAAGCGCAATATCATAAGATTACTGATAAATTAATTCACGTTGATTTTTTAGAGATAGTTGAAGGTAAACCGGTTACTATGAGCGTACCTGTTAAATTGCACGGACAATCAGAGGGAGTTAAAGCCGGCGGAAAATTAAACTTTAAACAACGTATGGTTAAAATAAGAGGTTTAGCTAATAAACTACCTGACCAGATTGATATTAACATTGAGAAAATACAAGTAGGTAAAGGGATTTCTATTGCAGACCTTTCAATGGAAGGTGTTGAGTTTTTACAAGCGCCAAACATTAGCGTGGTTAGCGTAAATATGGCACGTACCGTGGTTGAAGAAACTCCTGCCGCCGCCGCAACAACTGCCGCTCCGGCTGCCGCCGCAAAACCAGCCGCAGGTGCACCTGCCGCCGCTGCAAAACCAGCCGCAAAGAAGTAATAGCTATTAAATACATCATAAGAAAACCGTTTGTGAAAATCGCAAACGGTTTTTTATTTAATCAAAGTAAAGTAAATTTGCATAATAATAGATTATCTTCGAATAATGGTCTGTTGTCATGTTGAACGAAGTGAAACATCTACTTTGATGTTGAGATTCTTCGCCTCGCTCAGAATGACAAACTATTATCCCAAGAACTATAATGTCCGGATGTTGGAATTGGTATACAAGTACGTTTGAGGGGCGTATGCCGTAAGGCGTGAGGGTTCAAGTCCCTCTCCGGATACCATGAGGGAGATAACTTCATATCTCCTTTTTCTTCAAGCACCGCATTCGCGGTGCTTGTTGTTTGTAAACCCTTATAAATCGCGATAAAGGAGAAAGGCGGCGCAAACTCAAAAAGCATTTTTTTATCCATTAATTGGCGGTTCGTTCCGATTTTTTCCGCAAATGATTTTATTTCGGAATAATTTTCTGATAATGCCAGCTTTCCCGCATTGTGAGCGGTATTCACCCAATCACGCAAAGGTTCGTTCCAAAATGCACCCTTTTGCCCAAAATCTTCTTTCTTTGTTGTTAACTCTGTTTTCAGCTTGATAAGTTCTTCTTTCTTTTTAAGGTATGCCTTCTGGTTACAAAATAAGTATCTTTATCTAACAATAACTAATCTCTTATTTACCATGCCATTATTACTAAGGATACTTATATTATAAACACCCTCATTTAAACTACTCGCATCTATATTGCTTTTGCCACTTATAATTTGGTTCAATACTATTTTACCATTCACATCATATAATCGTGCTATTTGTTTTGTTGTCACACTTGTTTCAATAGTAAAAGTACCATTGTTAGGATTTGGATAAATTAAGATATTTGAATTATCTGAAATATCTTTTAGACCAGCAACAACTGTGCTTGGATAATAGGTAATCCCACATGATTTTGTAAATCTTGTTATAGAACCTTCAAAGCCATTACAACTATCTATTATAGTTCCAAAATTATTATAGTAAAGCGAGCCACCATAAAACGCAATATTCTTTGTCATAAAATAAGAGCCATCTGAATGTCTGAACATGCAAATTTCATAGGCTCCATTTGTCTCAATAGTAAGAGGATTGTTTCCATTTTTCGTAATACTAATAAGATTCCCTAACGTATCATATACTGCAATAAAATAATCACTTGCCCCAATGGTAAGGGTAATTGAATCGTTATTTTGACTGGTAAACGAATTTGTTTCTAAATTATTAGGGTTATTGTCAAAAATTTGACCAACTACACTAATCTCATTTCCCAATTTATTGATGCCATACCCAAATCCATAATAAGAGGCAACATTGCCCTGAATCCATTTACAAATACCTTGTGTATTAACCTTAGCTATAAAATATTCTCCGGCATCTACAGAAGTAGTGGTACCATCAGCATTGTTAAATAAATAAGTGGGTTGACTATAAAATGCAAATTGATTCCTACCAGAAACGTAACAATTTCCAGAACTATCTGTAATCATATTATAAGGGGTAGAATAATCACTATTTATACCCCATTTATATGTGCCTGTGCTGTCAAATTTTGCCAAAAAAAGACTTGACCAATAATAATTAGCTGCATAGTTTGCTGCAATTGTAGTATATGTTGAGCTTCCTACCGAGTATAAATTCACATAGGTTTCCTTATCACCCGTTACATATACATTATGATGACTATCTACTCCTATACTGGATATACCACCTTCCGAGATGTACATACCTAAGTTCCAAATTACATTCCCGGAGGAATCTATTTTTAAAATAGAATTACTTAAAGACTGACTTCCATTTGCAGCTGCTAAAGTATCTGTTGGCATGCCGTTTAAAACTAAAGGTACGTCTCCTCCTGAATAAGGATCAAGAGATAGAGAAATAAGTAAATTAGATCCATCAATAACTAAATTATTAGGATACATCCCATCCCCCTGAAGCATCCATGTTAATATACCTGTAGAATCAAGTTTAACTATAAAGCCAGTTGCTAAACCACCATTATAGTATAAACAGGTGCTATCTCCTGTATTATCAAAAAAACAACCTTGAGATTTTCCACATAAATATATATAACCGGAATTATCTTCAACAACAGAATAAATATCATCTCCTAAAGTATTCGTATTTACCATCCATTTTAAAACACCATTTTGACTATATTTTGCTGCATAACCTCCACTAGTTGTTGGTGATGTAAGAGAATCCCCATAGCGAGAAGCAAATCGCTCCTGATTAAAATAACCACACGTTAAAAAGCCAGTTTTGGAGGGAGATAAGTCACTAATATTAGGAATAGCATTACTTGTAGGAGGGCTTACACCATTATTTACCATGGTCCAACATGAATCAGGAGTAGATGGTTCAATATAAACAGGAGGTCCTTGCTTTTGAATAGTATCATAACATCCATGGCTTGACCAGCAAATTAGTTGTATCTGGGTATTGCCCAAAGAACTAAAGGTTACAGTTGGGGCAGGGAGAGAACTATTGGGTGGGATTGCACTTGGAGAAAATGTCCATTGGTAATTTACTGCCTGTGAGCAATGTTGGTAAAAAGTAGTTGATTCACCTGAGGTTACATTAGCCTTTGTAGCGTGGAAATTTGCTTTGGTGTGTTCTACTATTAATTTAATGGTGTCTGTATAATTCTTTATGCATTGATAGGTAGGGCTTGAAACCACGATATTATAATTTCCGGTTGTAGATATATTATTACTTGTAAACGTTAATACACTTCCATTTCCGGATGCTCCACCATAAGAATTTACTGTTCCTGTTTGATATAAATAATAGTCAAAGTTATTTTCTGTGCTGTCAATCGTAATAGTAATAGTTTGTGATTTGCATAAAAATGTATCATTGTAGGTTACTGAGGTATTAATAATTGGGGCAGGAATTATTTGAATAATACTTGTAGCTGTATCGGAATACCCATAATAGTTAGAAACAATATACGATAGTGTATAGGTTCCCGGTGTGGGAATATAACAACCTGCTTCTTGTAAACTAGTTAAAAATGCTCCGTTTAAATACCAGTCGAAAGAAGTTGCTGTTCCGATTATACCGGGAACATAAAAACTATAATTAGCACATCCACCATTAGTACTAAAAGTACAATATGGTTTTGTGGCGCCACCATTATCAGTACACATTAATAGAAGTCCATTATTTCCAACAGCTGCGGCTCCACTATAGCCGCCAAAAGCAATAATATCATTCAATGAATAGCCTGTGGTTTCAACCTGAAATTCATAAACAGGGGTAGTACCTTCTGGAGCATAAACCCCATGATCAGTCGCAATAAATCCTAGCCCATTAAATGAGGAGCTTGTACAATTAAGCGGGCCAAAATCAAAATAAGTACTTGTACTATAACTATTTCCACTGGCTGCAAAATTGTATACAGCTGCTCCTATACCAATAGTTCCTACACTTGAAACACTTAGAAAAGATTTTAGATTAATAGTGGGAAAACTATGCGGGGTCAGCGACAAAGTATAGCCATTATCTGTACCATTGATATAAATACCATTACCTCCTATACATACAGAACTACCGACATCTGATGATATGCAATATAAATCATTGGTAGTTCCGGAATTTTCAATCGTATAATTTACCATATCATTACTCCTCACTACTAATCCGTTATTGCCGCAGGCTAACAAAATAGTATCTCCTCCAGCTTCAAAAGTTATAAAGTTTAACTTAGAACCGACTGGCCCAATATATGGTATACTATAGGTAAGGGAATCCAAATTAAATTTAAAAATAACACCTTGATTTGTTGAACTATCCCATCCGCAAATAAATGCAACATTCTGAAGGTTTAAACTTATTTTATAAAAATGAGTAGAGTTATAAATTAGAGAATCAGAATGATTACCATTAATATTAAATCTTGTCCAGGTACCACCCGCTCCATAAGCTGTATTAGTTGAATAATAGATGCCATGTTCTGCACAAATTAGCCCATTGAGATTAGGGGACGCCCAAAAACGAACTCCATTTAAGTTGTCATGTATTCCTGTATTTTGGTTTACCCAATTAGCTTTGGTGCTAATCGATATGATTAGAAAAACAAGCAAAAACAATTTAAATGAAAATCCTAGGCTTATTAAGCCTTGATTTTCATTTCTTTTATAAAGTTTATATAAGCTAAACACTTAAACAAAGAAAATGTAATTTACTATTAAATGCAAAAAAATATGAATTTTAGTTATATAATGTCAGTCTGGGAAAAATCACCAAACACCAACTTGGTTTCATCGGCATACCTAACATAATAACTCGGTGCATCGGTGAACACCAAGTAATTATCATACCAATGTGCGTTTGATGAGAAGTGTTTACCGTCTGCATATATCTTGGCAATAAACCAATTTATAATGACTTGTTCTTGCTTATTGTAAGTACTGGGGATGGTATAAGTATGGGTCTATTTTATTTTTTTAGGTTAAAAACGAATATTATTGAAATGATAGTATAAATCAAAGTTGGAAAATAGAATAGATAATATTGCTCATCACTTTCTTTGTTAATCTTAATTTTCTGATTACGTACCAAAAAATAATAATTTACGAATATAATAATAGCCACTATAATCATTCCATGTATTCTGCTGGTTTCAAAATCTCCCAAAAACTTGTTCCTTTCAAAAAAAGTTATTATACAAATTAAATTTGACCCTTGCATAATAGAATACATAAATAATGCTGACCATTCAGGTATGTCATTCCCTTTAATTAAAGAAAAGAATTTAAAATATGAATAAAATATTCCAAGATAAACTTTCATTTGGTTTAATTATTGACCAGGTGGTTTAGCTGGTGCAGGCCCAACTTGAGTAGCTTTGTTTTGCTTCATCATTTGCTTCTTAAAACTCTCTTTTGCCTCCATATTATCCCACGCTTTTAACATGTCTTCTATTTCGCCTCCTCTTTCACCAGTATGTAACAAAAATAAGCCAACAGCAGCTGATAAAAAATACAATTATGAAGGTGCCGGCAAAGAACTGGAAAAGCATATAGTTATGACGGAAGGGACAATAGAACAGCGCATCGCTTATATTAATAAAGAATACGACCAACGAGAAGCCCTGCAAGAAAAGAAGAGTAGAGAACAAGAACAGAGCCAAAACAAAATCCAAGAACAAAAGCCGGACATACTTAAACAAGCTCCTCAGCAAAAAAACACGCAAAAACCGGATACAGGTTATAACTATGGAATGGGGGGGTAAAAGTATATGCTTAACCCTTCGTCCCCTTCATAAAAAAAGTTCGAGCTTCAAGCAATAAGCAATACCAAAGGGGACTTTATGTTAAAATTACATAAGTCCCCTTTTTCTTTTCCCTGCAAGAGAACAATTAGCTCAGCGTGTGGTAAATAAGAGGTTGGTTATAGTACATTAAAATCTACACCACAACAACAACAAACAATAATAGTAATAATCAAAAAACACCTAGTCTTGAACGGTACTAATTAGGAGGGCTGACACAATCTTTAAAACTTCAGAAACTGCGTTAATTTTCTTAAAGGCTTTATGGTAAGTGTAAAAAAATAAGGTTTTACCTCATTTAGCTTCCAGGCCATGCGGTCTTCATTATTTGCTTTTACACGGTTATTAAGAGAAGCATTGCTTTGTCCGCCTACACGCATTTTTACGATAAACTCGGGTAAGTAAGCGGCTTTAATTTTATGTTTATACAAAAGGCGTAGCATTATTTCATAATCGGCGGCAGAACGCAGCGTGGTATTAAACACACCATACCTGGCATAACAATTCTTCTTCACAAAAAAGGCAGGGTGCGGAGGCATCCATCCCCATAGAAATTTATTGGGAGAGAAAGAACCCGATTTCCAGGTGCGGATTATTTTATTGGTGTTGTTTTTATCTACATAATATAAATCAGCGTACACGGCATCGGCGGCACTTGCTTGAAATGTTTCGGCAACTTTGGTTAGTACATTTTGATCTATATAAAAATCATCGGCATGAAGTATGCCGACAATATCTCCCGTTGCAAGGTTAATTCCCTTATTAATGGCATGATACAAACCATCGTCTTTCTCTGAAATGAAATGAGAAATCTTGTCTCTATGCTTTTCTATAATGGGCAGCGTATCATCGGTTGATTTTCCATCTATGATAATATACTCCACATCGGGATGGGTTTGCGACAGAACCGATTGTATAGTTTGCTCTAGCGTTTGAGCGCTGTTGTAGGTAACAGTTATGATGGAAATTTTTTCCATCCTAATACCACATTAGTTTTTAAGCGCCGTTAAGAAATTGCCCAAAAAGGTTTTCAGTTCTGTACGATGAACTATCTTGTCTAAGAAGCCATGCTCCAATACAAACTCGGCTGTTTGAAATCCTTTAGGTAAATCTTTACCAATGGTTTCTTTAACCACACGGGGGCCGGCAAAACCTATTAATGATTGAGGTTCTGCAATGTTTACATCGCCCAGCATAGCAAAAGAAGCCGTTACACCACCCGTTGTTGGGTCGGTAAGTAAAGATATATAAGCCAATTTTTCTTTAGCCAACAAGCTTAGCTTAGCCGATGTTTTGGCCATTTGCATAAGCGAGTAAGCCGCTTCCATCATACGCGCGCCACCCGATTTAGAGATGATAAGCAAAGGAGTTTTTGTTTTTAAACAGAAATCAATAGAACGAGATATTTTTTCTCCTACCACCGAGCCCATGGAACCGCCAATGAAATTAAAGTCCATACAGCAAACCACCAAATCGTTGCCATACACCTTTCCAAAGGCAGAGCGCATAGCATCGTTCAGTCCTGTTTTTTTGCGGCTCTCAATAAGCCTGTCTTTATAAGGTTTGGTATCGGTAAAGTTAAGCGGATCTCCTCCAATTAATCCTTCCTGCAGTTCGGTAAAAGCTCCGTCATCAAAAATTACTTCAAAGTATTGAGCTGAACTTATACGCTCATGATGCCCGCATTCTATACAAACAAAGCTATTTGCCGCATGTTCCTGCATGGTAGCTATTTTCTTGCACTTAGAACACTTGTGCCAAAGCCCTTCGGGAGTTTCTTTCTTCTCCTTGGTGCTTGTTGTAATACCTTCTTTTAGTCTTTTAAACCAACCCATGTTTTAGTCTTTAGTTTATGTCTCCCGTCTTACTGTCTCCGGTCTCACGACTTTAAACATTAGACTGAGGACAATCTTTATGCAATTGTAATTGATTTATCTAAATAAACATCCTGTATGGTGTGCAACAATGCGGCACCTTCTTTCATTGGTTTTTGGAAAGCTTTTCTACCCGATATTAAACCTTGTCCGCCACCACGTTTGTTAACAACCGCCGTAGTTACCGCTTCAGCTAAATCGGTTGCTCCTTTACTTTCTCCACCACTGTTAATTAAACCTATTCTGCCCATATAGCAATTAGCCACCTGATAACGACACAAATCTATCGGATGGTCGGTTGTTAGCTCGCTATACACTTTAGGATGTGTTTTACCATAGTTAAGCGCGGTATAACCACCATTCTTATCAGACATTTTTTGTTTGATAATATCCGCCTGAATGGTTACCCCCAAATGATTTGCCTGAGAAGATAAATCGGCCGCGGTGCTATAATCTACTCCATCTTTCTTAAAGGCACTATTTCTTGTATAACACCAAAGGATGGTTGCCATACCTAACTCATGTGCATGTTCAAATGCCTGTGCAACTTCAATAATCTGACGACCTGATTCTGGTGAACCAAAATAAATGGTTGCCCCAACAGCCACAGCACCCATATTCCAGGCATCCTGCACAGTACCAAACATAATCTGGTCAAACTTATTAGGGTAACTTAAAAACTCATTATGATTAATCTTTACAATAAAAGGGATTTTGTGCGCGTATTTGCGTGCCACACTGCCTAAAACACCGTAAGTTGAAGCAACTGCATTGCAACCGCCTTCAATGGCAAGTTTTACAATATTTTCTCCGTCAAAATAAATAGGGTTTGGAGCGAAAGAAGCCCCTGCGCTATGCTCAATACCTTGGTCAACAGGTAGTATGCTCATATAACCGGTATTTGCCAAACGGCCTGTACCATATAATTGTTGCAGGCTGCGCATTACCTGTGGGTTGCGATTGCTTGGCGCAAAGGCTCTGTCCACAAAATCAGCACCCGGATGGTGTATATGCTCTTTAGTAATAGTTTTGCAGGTGTGATTAAGCAGACTTTCTGCCTGCGCACCTAATAACTCGCTTATTTTTGTTTGAGTAACCGTTGACATAGTTTAACTATTTTTAAGGTGGCGAAGGTACAAAAAATTAAAAAACAAGGTTTACTGTTCGTATTTCTTAGTTTTGCCCTTATAAAACTCATTTATTAATGTTTTCAGTTATCAGCAAACAATTATCAGTTATCACTATTTGCTGTTTATTATTAATTGTAAACTGTAATGCTCAGGATACCCTAAAAAAAGATACCACCCAAGTACATAAATCGTTTGTTAAGAAGGTTATTGATGTTGCAACTTCCAAACGCAAGTTTCTTTTAGCCCCCGAGGCTGGTCGTTCTCCAAACACCGGGTTTTATACCGGCATATACTACCTTCAGTTGTTCCGACTAAAAGGCGATACAGATTCGCGCGCATCAAACATAGAGGCTTATGGTACGGTAACTCAAAAAAGTCAGTTTTACCAAACAGTAAACAACACGGTTTTGTTGGACAAGGAGAAATGGTTTTTGCGGGGTACTACGTATATCTCAAAGTTCAACGAATATTTTTACGGCTTAGGCAACAATATTAATGTACAAAACAGAGACCTTATTAACTTTGATTACTTTAACGCCATTCAGAAATTCACAAGAATTATCGGGAATCACGCTTACATTGGCATACAAGGGCAGTTTAATGAAACCTTTAATCTTACCTACGATAAAGGCGGTATCTTAGACCAATCTAATGCCTACGGAAAAGGCGGGAGCCGGAATGTGGGCTTCGGTCCTGTTTTTTTGTATGACAGCAGAGACCATGTTATTTATACCCGAACGGGTACTTATCTCGATATATCTGCCATGTTCTATCAACAGCAATTTGGTAGTCAGTTTCCTTTTCAGAATTTTATTTTCGACTTCCGTAAGTTTATCAAGTTCTACAAGAACGATGTTATTTGCATACAGGCGCTGGCTAATTATAATTGGGGCAATGTACCCTTTAGGCAACTGGCTTTAATGGGTGGCGATGTAATGATGCGCGGTTACTACCCAGGCATTTACCGCGATAACTTTTATATGGCAACTCAGGTTGAATTGCGCATACCTGTTTACAAATGGTTTGGCATGGTGTTTTTTGGCGCTGTTGGCGAGGTGGCCCATACTCTTGGTTCTTTTAACCGGCAGGATATAAAATACACCTACGGCATTGGTTTGCGAGCCATGTTTATTAAGCACGAGCGCATAAACGTGGGCGGAGATTTGGGCTTTAGTAAAAATACCAAAACACTTAGTTTGGGTTCGGGAGAGAGTTTTTAAAGCACGGCGATTATAATTCAAGTTTTATTCTACATTTGTAGAACAATTCATTTCAAAACAGCCGAGTGTAGCAAATACATGAGGCAAACATAAATTAAACAATTTAAAAAAATCTCATGAAAAAACATTTACTACTAATAGCAGCAAGTATCTGCTTAAGCCTAACGAGTTTTGCCCAGGTGCAAAGAATCATTTTGTATGAAGAGTTTACCGGTGAAGACTGTTATTATTGCGGTTTATTTAATCCATTTATTAACGCTACGGTACATAAAGCGGGTAATTTCCCAAACAAAATAGTAAAAATAAACTGGCAGGGAAACATACCCGCTACACCACCCGCGGGTTCTTTGTACGAAGATGACCCAACCGAGGTAAATACAAGACAAGGCTATTACAACGTGCAATCCGCGCCCTATGGGCTTTTTAATGGCGATACTTTACCCGATCCATCCGGAAGTTATGGTGGCGGGCATGGTTTTTTAATTTCAGATACTACTTCAAACGCATCTACATATCCTCTTGAGTACCCTACTATTATTAACGACAGCAGTATTGTAAACGCACCTTTCGCTTTAACGGTAAATTATGTAATAAATACCGCCCAAGATTCTGTAACCATAACCGCGGTAGTAACAGCGGCACAAAACTACACATCACATTCGGCAGGCTCTTTGGTATTGCAAGTTGCTATGGAAGAAGCCTGGGTTTATTTCTCGGCTCCTACCGGCACCAATGGCGAACAAACATTTCGTGATGTAATGCGCAAAATGATTCCCTCTGTAAGTGGCACCACACTTGCCAGCACATGGTCAAACGGCGATACATATACAATTACTTTAAACGCCCCCATACCAACATACATCCATGATAAAAGCCAGCTTGCTTTTGTAGCTTTTGTGCAAGATAATGGTACTAAACGTGTGCATCAGGCCGCTTATGCTTCTACTCCATTATATACGTATGATGCGGGAATGCGCAATGTTACCGTTACACCAAGTTGCAACGATACCGTTAATTTATCCATGAACTTGCAAAACCATGGTACACAAGCTATGACAATTTGCGGGGTTACATATCAGATAGATAACAACCCTCCTGTAACACAAACATGGAACGGTTCTTTAACAACCACCCAAACGTCGGCTATTACAGTACCTACTTTTACCGCTTCGGTTGGCACACATACCTTTGTATGCTATAGCAGCAACCCTAATAATTATACTGATGGTAATGATGCCAATGATACAACCCGTATTACGTTTGATGTAATTTCGGGTGGAACGTTACCGGTTATAGAAGGTTTTGAAACAACCACTTCTTTACCTGATGTTATGTGGGGTATATCGCACACCTTTACCGGTGGTTCAGATTTCCAGGTTACTTCCGCCGCCGCCGCAACAGGCTCTAAGTCTGCTATGTTGAATAATTTAGATAATGTACTTGGAACCAGCAGCATATTGCAAACTAATTTATTTTATGATATAACCACACTTGCAACACCTCTGCTAACCTTTAAGGCGGCTTACCAACAAACAGCCACTACCAATACAGATAAATTACAAATATTTACTTCTACCGATTGTGGCGCAACCTGGACAGCCAGAAAAACCATTACCAGTGCTACCTTAGCTTCTTTAGCGGGCGGAACAGGTACTACTCCTTATGTTCCTACCCCGGCTCAGTTTACAACTTATACAGTTCCTATTGCCGCGGTAAGCACCAGTCATACGGTTATGTTTAGATGGGAATTTGTTGCCGGTACAACTTCAATGGGTAATAACTTATATATTGATGATATAAATCTTATAGATAATACTTCCGGAATTGAAAACATTGAAACAACGGTTGATTTGAATTTATATCCTAACCCATCAACAGGTAAAGTTAATATAGCTTTTAATCTATCAGAAAGTCATGCTATTGCTGTTACGGTTAGCGATATGTTAGGTCGTACGGTTGAAGCCATCGCTACTAAATCTTATCAAAGCGGTGCAACTATTTTAGCTATCGGTTCTGATAATACGTATCAAGCCGGAGTTTATATGGTAAACATTACTATTGACGGACAACGCATTGCTAAGAAGGTTATTATTCAGTAAATAACTTATAAGATTTTTTAACTAAAAATAGTAGCCCAAATACTTCTTATTATAATACTTTTACTGCTTTTACCAAAAGTACAAGCATGAAAAAAGTATTTATAAAAACAGTTGTATTATTAGTAATAGTATTGATAATAATTGTTTCATCTTGCAAGAAAAGCTATAGCGGACATTATAATCACACACCCGCTACTGGTGCAACAGGTCCTGCAGGTCCCAGTTTAACCGGTAATTTAGAAGGTGTATTGTTTTTATATGATGACGGAGGAAACAAAATACTATCTGCTACTGCCTTAACATGCGATACGATAATGCTTATTAATAACAGCTCGGGTGCGGTATTAACCACTACTACCAGCAGTACAGGAAGCTATACTTTTACCGGCATTAGCACAGGCACATACAGCATGACGGCTATGAAACATGGTTATGGAACTGTAAATGCTTACGGCATACAGTTTGCAGGCGGCGGAAATGATTATAAGAATTTTAGTTTAGCGCAAATACCTACTAATAGTGTTACTACAATATCCGTTTCCACTTCTACTGCAGGTATAATCGTTACAGGAACTGCACCTGCAAATGTTGGGCTTGGTTCTTTAGCAACAAGTGATATAATTGTGTACGTTTCTTTACCCAATAATACTTCGGTAAGTAGTGTCCCAAGTAATTATTCCGTTTATTCTACATGTGCTATAAATAGCTCAAACACTACATTTAATTGTAGTTTTACTACTACCAATTTAAATCAATTAGGATTTACAAGTGGTAATACTGTTTATTTTGCAGCTTATGTTGTTGGTTTAAATGGTTCCAGTTATACAGACCCGGCTACAGGCTTAACTGTTTTCACAGCACTTAGCAGTACGCCTGTAACTACATTTTGTAATGTTCCTTAATAGACTTACAGTAATTATTGCTTTTTAGTAACTTCTTCCGTTAGCAGTTTATAAACCAAAATAGAACCGCTATCAAGGCAGGGTATTAGAATAGTATCATCAAGCAAATCAAAACCCGAAGGACTTTTTAAATCTTCATCCTCGCATATCACTCTTGCTTTTTTTGTTGCTATATCTATTTCCCAAATCTTACCATGATTATAATCGGCACCCCAATCGCTTACCAAGAGTTTATTACTAAATGGTTTTATACCATCCAAATGTCCAAGTTCTTTAATAACGGCAGCTGTTTTATTAGTTTCTAAATCATACTCATAAATACTGCCTTTACCTTTTTCTTTAGAAGAAAAGCCGCATACATATATTTTCTTCTCATACTTACACAAGCCATTTGCCCCTTCGGTACTACTGTTTGAAAGATTTATAATATCCTTAGAGCTTAATGTTATAGCATACAATTCATGTTTATTAATAACACTAACCAGTAAAGTATTATCATCCAACAAAAAAACATCGTTCAAAGAAACCGTAGTATCGGCAAAAATTATCTCATCTGTTTTAGTACCTGTTTCTATATCAGCAACCACTATCCTGTCTATATCGGCAATAAAAAGTTTAGAACCGTTAAATGCCATACCCTTGGGGGCGTTTAGTTTAAAGGTTTTATTAAACTTATTCTTAGCATTTATATTATTTAAAGGGCATTGGTAAACAACCCCATCGCTGTCTCTATCAGTAGTTTTAAATGATTTACCTATATCGGAAATAAAAATCTTATCTGTGTTTATGATACAAACACCTTCAGGGTGTTTAAAGGTATGAACCCTCTTTACGAACTGAAGTTTAGTTTGAGCATTACAGGTAGTAGGTGGCAGGTAACAAGTAACAAGTAGCATAAAGCATGATACCTGATACCTGATACTTGATACCTGATTTTTAAACATATCCGTAAAAATATAAATTTCCGCGAATAAACTCTTTATCAACAAATTATTAAACCAGTGTTGCATAGCTTGTATTTAGCGTAAATTTACCCCTCTTAATTTTTTACTATGAACAGCCGAGCAAAGCGAACACATGAATACAATATTAAAAAATAAACACAAATGAATAAAGCAGATGTATTGTTAGGTCTTCAGTGGGGCGATGAAGGCAAAGGTAAAGTAGTTGACGTATTAACGCCATCGTATGATATGATTTGTCGTTTTCAGGGAGGTCCCAATGCCGGACATACCCTAGAGTTCAACGGAATTAAACACGTATTGCATACTATACCCAGCGGCATATTTCATAATCATTGTAAAAATGTTATTGGTAATGGGGTTGTAATTGACCCTGTTATTTTGAAGAAAGAAATTGATGCGCTGATTAAAATGGGCGTTGATGTTAAGAAGCAACTATTGGTTAGTAAACGCGCGCACTTAATACTGCCTACGCATCGTTTGTTGGATGCTGCTTCTGAAGCATCTAAAGGAAAAGAAAAAATAGGCTCTACCTTAAAAGGTATTGGTCCTACTTACATGGATAAAACGGGTCGTAATGGTATTCGTGTGGGAGATATTACGTTGAATAATTTTAAAGAAAGATACAATGCTTTAGTTGAGAAACATAAACAGCTTTTGGCTTTTCATCAATATGAATATAACCTTGCTGAATTAGAACCTGTTTGGTTTGAAGCCATTGAAGCATTGAAACAACTTACGCTTATTGATAGTGAGTATTATGTAAACGAAGCGTTAAAAAGCGGAAAGAAAATATTAGCAGAAGGCGCGCAAGGCTCCATGCTTGATATTGATTTTGGAACCTATCCTTTTGTTACTTCTTCCAATACGATGACGGCGGGTTGCTGTACAGGCTTAGGCATTCCGCCTAATTCTGTGGGGAATGTGATTGGTATTTTTAAAGCCTATTGTACCCGTGTGGGCAGCGGTCCTTTTCCTACCGAGTTGAATGATGAAACCGGAGAAACCATGCGCAAGATTGGTAACGAGTTTGGTTCTACTACAGGTCGTTCCCGTCGTTGTGGTTGGCTTGATTTACCTGCACTTAAATACGCTATTATGATAAATGGCGTAACCGAACTTACCATGATGAAAGCCGATGTGATGGATGATTTTGATACGATAAAAATCTGCACTCATTATTTAATTAATGGCAAAGAAACAGAAGCGCTACCCTTTGATGTAATTAATACGGAAATAACTCCTGTATATAAAGAAATGAAAGGCTGGAAACAAAACATTACGTCTGCCAACAACTTACCGGAAGAATTACTTGGCTATATTAGTTTTATAGAACAAAGTACAGGTGTACCAATTAGTATTGTTTCTGTTGGTCCGGATAGGAAGCAAACTATCATAATGAAAAAGCAACCTGTTATCTAAATTCAAATACTACATGTACACATCTTAAAACCTACATTATGAACATAAAAAAACTTGCGCTCTTATCTCCTTTAGCTCTATTGGTAGCTTGTAATAACCCCAAAGAAAATGAATCTATGAAATCCGCTCAAACGGTGGCGTATCCCGAAACCAAACTGGTAAAACATGCCGACACCATTAATGGTGTGGTGGTAGAAGATGATTATCGTTGGTTAGAAAATGATACATCTAAAGAAACAATGGCTTGGGTAGATGAGCAGATAAAAACCACGCAATCCTATTTAGAGAAAATACCTTTTAGAGATAAGTTTAAGAAGCGTATAACCGAGTTAATTAATTACCCAAAGTACAGCTCTCCTTTTAAAATGGGCGAATATTACCTGTATGCCAAGAATGATGGCTTGCAAAACCAATCGGTATATTATATTCAGAAGGGCTTGGATGGTAAAGAAGAAGTGTTTTTAGACCCTAACAGCATGAGCAAAGATGGTACGGTTAGCATCGGGTTGGCAGGCTATTCTAAAGACCATAAATATATTGCCTACACACTTAACCGTGCCGGCAGCGACTGGGAAGAAATTTACGTGATGGATGTTGCCAGCAAAAAGCAAATGAGTGATAAACTTGAGTGGGTAAAGTTCTCAAGTGCATCGTGGTACAAAGACGGGTTCTTTTATAATCGTTTCGATAAACCAACCGGAAGCGCTTTGGCAGCAGCCAACGAATATCAGAAAGTGTATTACCACAAACTGGGCGATACACAGGATAAAGACAAGCTGATTTACGAAGATAAGAACGTGAAACAGATGTATTACGGCGTGTACGCATCAGAAGATGAGCGTTTTTGGTTTATGACTAAATCTAAAGGTACAGGTAATGAAGACCTTTACTTTTGGGATAAGAACAATCCTTCACAAAAAGACTGGAAGCAACTTACGTTTGATTTTAGCAGCAAAACAAGTGTAGTAGATAACGAAGGGGAAAACCTGTTGCTTATAACTAACGATGGTGCGCCTAACAACAAAGTAGTTAGTGTAGATACAAAGCATCCTGAAAAAGAAAACTGGAAAACTGTATTGGCAGAAAAGCCTGAATACATGGAGAATGTATCCTCTGCCGGAAAGAATTTATTTGTTACGTATTTAAAAGATGTAAGTTCACAAATAGAGCAGTATGAATACAATGGTAAACTTATCCGTAAGATTGAATTGCCTGATATTGGTACCGCTGGTGGTTTTGGCGGAGAGCATGATGCAAAGGATGTATTTTATTCTTTCACTTCGTTTTTATACCCTCCAACTATTTTCCGTTTTGATATCGCAAATGGAAAATCGGAAGTATTCAGAACGGCTGATGTGAAGTTTAACAAAGCTGATTTTGAAACCAGGCAGGTATTCTTTACCAGTAAAGATGGTACTAAAGTGCCTATGTTTATTGTAAGCAAAAAAGGTATGGAGCTAAATGGTAAGAACCCTACCTTAATGTATGGTTATGGCGGTTTCTCTATTGTTATCAATCCTTCTTTCAGTGCGAGCCGTATCGCATTTATAGAACAAGGCGCTGTATTGGCTGTGGTTAATTTACGTGGCGGACAAGAGTACGGCGAGAAATGGCACCAAGGCGGTATGCTGTTGAACAAACAAAACGTATTTGATGATTTCATTGCCGCAGGAGAATATCTGGTGAAAGAAAAATATACATCCCCCGATTACCTGGCTATACAAGGTGGCTCTAACGGAGGCTTGTTGGTAGGAGCTTGTTTGACCCAACGTCCAGATTTGTTTAGAGTAGCTATACCTCAGGTGGGTGTTATGGATATGATGCGTTTCCACAAGTTTACCGTTGGCTTTGGCTGGATAGATGATTACGGAAATCCTGATGACGCTAAGTTTACCAAATACATTCATGGATATTCTCCGTTTCATAATATTAAAGAGGGCGTGAAATATCCTGCCACTTTAATAACTACCGGAGACCATGATGACAGAGTTGTACCCGCTCACTCGTTTAAGTTTGGCGCACGTTTGCAAGCCGCCGCCGATAAATCAAATCCTGCTTTATTATATATAGAAAAACAAGCGGGGCATGGCGCGGGAAAACCTTTATCTAAAACCATTGAAGAAGTAGCTGATATTTATTCCTTTATTTTCTACAACATGGGTGTAGATGTGAAGTAACATTATAACATTAAAAAAAACAAACTATGTATAAAGAACACTTATTGGAAAGCATAAACAGGGAGTTAATTTTACTAAAACGCCTGGCGCATTTGGTAGAAGAAAGAGACCTTGATTTCAGACCACATGAAAAACTACGAAGCACCAAAGAGCTGATGCAATACCTTTCAAACATTGGTGCTATCATGATGCGTTGGTTTATTAAAAATGATATGTCGCCCGAATTACGCGAGCAAATAAAAGAACAACGCAGTACGCTAACCATACAAAACTTCCCTGCTAGGATAGATGAACAATGGCAAACTATTCAGGATTATTTTAAAGAAATAAAAGAGCAAGACCTTTTCACTAAAGAAGTAGAATTGCCTACTAAAGAAAAAATGATTTTAGGAATGGCTATCATTAATGCACCTATTAAATGGCTTGCTTCTTATCGGATGGAGCTTTTTATATATCTTAAAATGAATGGTAAATCAGAACTTACTACAAAAGAAGCCTGGACTTTTAACGCATAGGTTACCAATTAACTTTCTATACTAAAAAAGCCATTCTGTACAGAATGGCTTTTTTAATTTTAAGGCATATAAAGGTAATAAAATAATTTACAAATAAAAATTTTCTTTTATCGGTTTTATTTGATTATTTTAGAAGTATTAAAATTAAGAAACCATGAAAACTAATAGCTTTAAGCTTGCGTGCATAATGGTACTTTCAATATCCCTTTTAGGGTTGCAAGCACAAACAAATAAAAAAGGAAGCACTACCGCTTCTGATACAAGTGCCTTGTTTCTAAAAATTAAAGGTAAGTTTGATAAAACGGTTATTGACTTTAATGGTATTTATACGATTAAACTAATCTACAATAATAAAGTAGTAGAGGAACAAACATTAAAAGTTTCAAAGCCATTTGCGTTCCATCTTAGTAGAAATTGTTTCTACGCCATAAGGATTGAGAAGGATGGATACATTCCCAAAATAATAAGTATTTCTACCATAGTACCAAAAAGTTTAGGCGAAAGTGAATCTTATACATTTACGATGTCAACCAATTTATTAAGTAATGATTTGCTTGGTCTTTTTGAAGATGATAGTATGGATTTTCCCTCAGCGATTATCTATTATGATAAAGGCAACGACAGCTTTGAACTCAATCAAAAGTACACGGACGCTTTAATTAACAAGATGAAGAGTAATTTGTTGGTTGGCTTATAATGTTTTGTTTCTTAAATTAATTTATTTTTCTTAGCCTTGGATTTTATGAAAACAAGTTTACATAATCTTAAATGGGTATGTGCGTTGCTGTTGGTATTTGGCTTTATCAACCTGAATGCGCAAAACAATAAAAAGAAAACAACTGTAATAGATACTTCCGAGTGTTTAGATTTTACCGGTAGTTTTGATGGCACCGTAAAAGATTTTGACGGAACCTATACTGTAAAGCTGTATTTGGATAATAAACTAATAACAACACAAATATTAAAGGTTAAAAAAAGGTTTTCGGTAATACTAAACAAAAACTCGCTTTATACTGTCAAAGTAGAAAAGGATGGCTACATACCAAAAACGGTAAGTATTAACACTACCCTGCCTGATAAGGTAGAAATGACCGACTTATTTAGATTTAACTTTGAAACCAACCTCCTAAGTAATGATTTAGCGGTGCACTTTGAGGACGATGATATAGACTTTCCTGTGGCTTTGGTTAGCTATGGTAAAAAATGCGACTGCTTTGAGTTTAATAAAGAATATACCGAATCGTTGATACACCGCATGGTAAACGATTTAATGTTTGGCGGATAGTATAATTTAATAAGCCGGCATTCTAAGTCCTTTTATCCAATTCAATTATTTTCATGTTTTTATTTTCTATCACTATCTATCTCAAAATATAAAACTGTTTCTACTTAACACTTAATAAGGACTTAATTATTTGTTATTTTAGCCGCCTAAACTATCTCTATGAACATCTTTCAAAGAATCTTCTTCGCTCTTTTAATTCTCAATTCATCACTCTTCTTTGCACAAACACAAACCTTTCCTATAAATGGCGCGGTTAATAATATACACAGTTATTACGCGTTCAAAAACTGTACACTTCATGTGGATGAATCTACAATTATAAATAATGCCGTTTTGGTTATTAAAGATGGATTGATTGTTGATGCCGGAGAACAAGCAACAATTCCTGTCAATGCCGTGGTTTATGATGTAAAAGGGAAACATATCTATCCATCCTTTATAGAAATGTATAGTGATTATGGAATGCCCGAAACCAAATCATCATCACGCGGTTGGAGTGCTCCACAAATGGAGAGCAATGTAAAAGGCGCTTATGGATGGAACCAAGCTATTAAAGCAGATGCTGACGGATATAAAGTATTTACCGACAACAACGATAAAGCAGAAGAACTTCGTAAGCTGGGTTTTGGTATGGTGCTTACCTCTCCTAAAGATGGTATTGTGCAAGGCAGCGGAGCATTGGTCTTATTAAACACGCAGAAAAAAGAAAATGAAAACATTGTAAAAGATAAAGCTGCCAGTTTTTATTCCTTTAATAAAGGTAGCTCTACACAGGATTATCCTTCTTCTCTTATGGGTAGCATTGCCTTACTAAGACAAACCTATTACGATGCACAATGGTATGCTGCCAATAAAAACAAAACAGAGTATAATATTTCTTTAGATGCTTTTAATAATTTGCAAACACTACCTTCTATATTTGAAGTAAGTGATAAATTAAACGCCTTACGTGCCGATAAGGTGGGCGATGAGTTTAAAGTAAAGTACATTATTAAAGGAAAAGGTGATGAGTACCAGCGTGTGGATGATATACAACAAACCTTTTGCAAATATATTATTCCGCTTAATTACCCCGATGCGTTTGAGGTGGAAGACCCTTACGATGCAGAGGACATTACCCTTGGTGAGTTAAAACATTGGGAAATGGCACCTGCCAACGCCAAATTATTAAATGAAGCAGGGGTAGCTTTTGCACTTACTACGGCCGATTTAAAAGATAAAGCCAAGTTCTTAAAGAACCTTCGTAAAGCCATCAAATATGGTTTGAACGAGAAGGTAGCTTTAAAAAGCTTAACATCAATTCCTGCTGAAATGCTTGGTGTTTCTGATAAAGCAGGCGCATTAAAAAAGGGAATGCTGGCTAACTTCTTTATCTCTTCTAAAAACATATTCGAGGAAGAAGCTGTTATATATGAGAACTGGGTAGGCGGAACTTCTTATCGTTTAAGCGATATGAATATGCCTGATATACGTGCGGAATATAAACTGATTTATAACACCGCTACATATAAAGTAGAGATTGATGGTAAAGATGCCGATAAACCAACTGCTTCTATCATTCTAAAAGATACTACTAAAACTACACTAAACATTTCCTTTAAGAATAACAATATAGTGTTTAGTTTCAATAAAGATTCTGTTACACTGGATAGATTTGATTTGAACTACAACGCAAAAGATTCTTCTTTTACCGGAAAAGGGCAATCATCTGATAGCAAATGGTATGATGCAAGCCTTGTAAAAACAGGTGCTTTAAAACCCGCGGCAAAAGACACCAGTAAAAGTAAAAAAGATAAAAAGGAAGAAGAGCCCGCCTATGGCGAAGTATATTATCCCTTCACTTCTTTTGGTCGCCCTGAAACACATGAGAACATCATTAAGAAATTTAAGAATCGCTATGATGCCATTCTTATTAAGAACGCAACTATTTGGACGAACGAATCAGATACTATTTTAAAAGATTATGACGTTTATATAGTAGAGGGAAAAATAGTGCGCATTGCACCCAATATTGATGCACCTAAACTTGCCTTTGCTAAAACGATTGATGCAAAAGGAAAGCATTTAACTGCCGGAATTATAGATGAACATAGTCACATAGCCATTAGCGAAGGTGTTAACGAAGGCACACAGGCAAGCAGCGCCGAAGTTAGAATTGGCGATGTGGTTAACAGCGAGGATATAAATATTTATCGTCAGTTGTCGGGTGGGGTTACCTGTGCACAACTGTTGCATGGCTCTGCAAATCCTATTGGCGGACAGTCTCAGATAATTAAACTTCGTTGGGGCTTATCTCCTGAGGATATGAAGTATGAAAAAGCGCCCGGCTTCATTAAGTTTGCTTTGGGCGAGAATGTAAAACAAAGCAATTGGGGAGATTTGAATACTGTTCGTTTTCCGCAAACACGTATGGGGGTAGAGCAAGTGTATTACGACCACTTTACCCGCGCCAAAGAGTACGAGAAAACAATGAATGATGCTGCTGCTTCAAAGGATAAAAGCAAAGCAACTCTCCGCAGAGATTTAGAGTTAGATGCACTGGTAGAAATCCTGCATGATAAAAGACATATTACTTGCCACTCCTATGTGCAATCAGAAATTAATATGCTGATACATACCGCAGATAGCATGGGCTTTAAGATTAACACCTTCACTCATATTTTGGAAGGATATAAAGTAGCTGATAAATTAAAATCGCACAACATTGCCGCATCTACCTTTGCCGATTGGTGGGCTTATAAGTATGAGGTAATGGAGGCTATACCTTACAACGCTGCTCTATTAACCAAAATGGGTGTTGTTACGGCAGTTAACAGCGATGATGCCGAAATGGGCAGACGCTTAAACCAGGAAGCTGCCAAAGCCGTTAAGTATGGCGGATTGAGCGAAGTAGAAGCCCTTAAACTGGCTACGCTTAACCCCGCTAAAATGCTGCATATTGATGATAAAGTAGGAAGCATAAAAGTGGGCAAGGTGGCCGATGTAGTGCTATGGACGGATAATCCGCTATCTATAAACGCTAAAGTAGATAAGACTATTGTGGATGGCATTATTTATTACGATGCTGATGAAGACCTGAAGATGCGCGAAGAATTAGCTAAAGAGCGTGCCCGCATTATACAAAAGATGGTAAAAGAAAAACAAGGCGGCGCGCCAACCCAAAAGCACGAGCGCAAAAAACCTAAGCTATACCATTGCGATACGATGGGTAATGAGGTTAATGAGTAATCGTTTTATTTATTATTACTAATAGCTTTCTTACTTCAATAACTCTCTGGCAATAACCAGTTTTTGTATTTCGCTGGTGCCTTCACCAATGGTACAGAGTTTGCTATCGCGATAAAACTTCTCGGCAGGAAAGTCTTTGGTGTAGCCATAGCCACCAAATATTTGCACCCCTTCGGTAGATACTCGCACAGATGCTTCAGACGCATAGTATTTTGCATAAGCACTTTCTTTGGTTACTTTTTCTCCACGTTGTTTTAAATCGGCAGCACGGTAAGTAAGCAATTCAGACACTTCTACATCAGTAGCCATATCGGCTAACTTAAATGCAATACCCTGAAACTGAGAAATAGCTTTGCCAAACTGTTCGCGCTCTTTGCTGTATTTAAGAGCTGCTTCAAAAGCACCGCGTGCGATACCGCAAGACAGAGCGGCAATAGAAATACGTCCTCCATCTAATATTTTCATAGCTTGTATAAAACCATCACCTTCTTTACCCAGCATTTGGTCTTTATGCACTTTACAATCAGTAAATATAAGTTCAGCTGTTTCGCTGGCACGCATACCCAATTTATTTTCTTTCTTACCTGATTTAAAGCCCGGAGTTCCTTTTTCAATTACAAACGCACTCATACCATGGCTATCACCCTTATTACCTGTGCGGGCAATAACCACAGCCACATTACCGGTAATGGCATGAGTAATAAAGTTCTTGCTTCCGTTAAGAACAAAGTAATCGCCATCTTTTACAGCGGTAGTATTCATGCCACCCGCATCAGAGCCGGTGCCGGTTTCAGTTAAGCCCCATGCGCCAATCCACTCGCCAGTAGCCAGTTTAGGCAAATACTTTTTCTTTTGCGCTTCGTTACCAAATGTTAAGATATGGTTGGTACAAAGGGAATTGTGTGCCGCCATTGATAAACCTATAGAGCCACAAATCTTAGATACTTCTATAATAGCGGTAACATACTCGGGGTAACCAAAGCCCGACCCGCCATACTCGGTAGGTACCAACACCCCCATTAGGCCAAGTCCGCCCAGTTTTTTAAATACTTCTACGGGGAACTCTTGAGATTCGTCCCACTCCATAAAACGAGGCAGGATATGTTCTTTGCCAAACTTGCGAATCATATCCGCAATCATGTTTTGATTTTCTGTTAGTTGAAAATTCATTCCAACCGCGTTTTCCGCTAATAGTGTACCAGACATTGTATGTTTTTTGAATAGTTAGTTAATTGTTTTTCTCCTTTTAAAAAATCGAGGGCTACCACAAAGGTAAAACCTGCCACCTTAGCTCCGCACTTTTGCACTATTTCAGCGGCCGCTTTTGCTGTACCACCTGTGGCTAATAAATCATCATGTATCAATACGTTCCAGCCTTTTTTTATCATGCCGGTGTGTACTTCAATGGTTGCGGTACCGTATTCTAAATTATATTCCTGACTAACCGTTTTGCTGGGCAATTTGCCTTTTTTACGAACCATAATAAACGGTATGTTAAGCCAGCTTGCCATCAGCATACCAAACAAAAAACCACGGCTCTCAATACCAATGATGGCATCTGGTTTTTCTTTTGAGAAAGAGCGACAGAAAGCATCCGTAATTTCATTACAAAGTTTTGGATCTAAAAAAATGGGGGTAATATCTTTAAACAAAATACCCGGCTTCGGAAAATCAGGTACATCTCGTATAGCTTCTTTAATTTTGTTGGATAGTTGCATATATGGTATAGTAGCAGGCAAATTTATGGTATTTATTAGATTTCTTAACTATTTGGCTTGTTATTTTTTATTTGGGCATTCTCCGCATCAGCGGGACTATCTTTGTGAGCTATTAGGAGACAACAGTAATCCCGGGTAATCTTTTAAGTAAAAAAAGGGCTATTGAATATGTACCGGAACAATTATATAATTTGCACCTAATGATTTATAATCGTTATCCAAAATGATAAGCGGTAAGCTGTTTTATTTAATAAAGTCTAATTTCGGCGAGCTTATAACTCTTGATTTATATTATAATTTATTAAATGTCTATAGATAGAAATACGTTTAAGCTGCTAAGAATACCCTTCTCATTTTTCTTAATGCCTTTGTTTTTATTCGCGCTTAGTCAAGCGGAAACCATTGTCGTTTTTAAAGCAGTAGTTTCGTTTATTATTATTCATTTGCTGGTATATCCTGCCAGCAATGGCTATAACAGTTATGTAGACAAAGATGAGACTCCGATTGGTGGTTTGGAGAAGCCGCCTATGCCTACTAAAGCTTTGTTTTATGTTACTTTGGTAATGGATGGGTTGTCTCTCGCATTATCATTTACACTTATAAATTCTTTATTTGCAGGCTGTGTATTGCTTTATACATTAGCATCAAGAGCGTATAGTTCAAAACAAATAAGGTTAAAGAAGTATCCTTTTATAAGTTTTCTGGTAGTTATTCTTTTTCAGGGCGCATTTACCTATTATATGGCTCACATAGGCATTACAAGTAATACCCTGACATTAAATAAGTTTACAATGTTCCTCTTACTGGGTTGTTCTTTTCAAATAGCAGGCGCATATCCGTTAACGCAAATATACCAGCACCAACAAGATTATAAAGAGGGCATAATTACCCTAAGCTACAAGCTGGGCTATAGGGGTACGTTTATTTTTACGGCTATTATGTTTTTTATTTGCAATGTGTTTTATTTCCTTCACTTTAATCTTATCGACAGGGTAAATAACTTTTACATCATTCAGGTGTTTTTCTTGCCGATAGTAGTTTACTTTGCCTATTGGTTTTATATGGTTTATAAAGATGTTACCAAAGCTGATTTTAAGCACACCATGCGTATGAATACCGTTGCCTCTATTTGCATGAACGCGTGTTTTATTACTTTATATTTTATTAATAAATAAATCTTGAGTTATATAGCCGCCATAGAAACTACAGTACCCAAGTATTGTCATACGCAGGAAGCTTTTACCAAGTTTTTCTCGAACGCAACGGATGATGAAACTATTAAGCGGAAGATTAAGATAATTGCAAACAAAGCAGGTATAAGCATGCGGTACTCGGTACTGAAAGATTATAGTTCGCCTCCTGCTCAGTTTGATTTTTACGAGCAAAACAAAGAGCTTCTGCCGGAACCATCTTTGTCAAAAAGAATGATGATATACAGAGAGCACGCTATTTTGCTTTCGGTTGAGGCGGTTAAGAAAATTAAAAACTTTGAAGAGATAAAACAATCTATTACGCATATCATTACGGTTACCTGCACAGGCATGTTTGCACCCGGTTTGGATATTGAATTAATTAAAGCCCTGAACTTAAGTCCTGATATTGATAGAAGCAGCATAAACTTTATGGGTTGCAACGCAGCTATTTTAGCTTTAAAGAATGCGGATAATATTTGCAGAAGTAACTCTGCCGCTAAAGTTCTTATTGTATGCACCGAGTTGTGTACCCTTCATTTTCAGAAGAAGTACAATGATGATTATATTCTTTCCAACATGTTGTTTGGCGATGGTAGTGCGGCAACTTTAATTACATCTGCACCGGGTGAAATAACTCCCGGCAAGTCGGTTAAGATTGATAAGTTTAATTCCTTAATACTTCACAAAGGCTATAACGATATGGCATGGCAGGTATCTGAAACTGGCTTCCTAATGAACTTAACCTCTTATGTTTCTACTTTAATTAAGGAGAATATAAAAGTAATGTTAGATTCTTTAGCTATTAATTCAAACACTATTGATTACTGGGCAATTCATCCGGGTGGGAAAAAGATTGTAGATGATTTTTTTGAAGCCCTGCATATTGATACATCAAAAGCCGCTGAGTCTTATGATGTGTTGAAGAACTACGGTAATATGTCTTCTCCTACCGTATTGTTTGTTTTAAAGCAGGTAATAGAAAAAAACACATCTTCTAAAAAAGGAGAAACTATTTTCTCTGCTGCTTTTGGTCCCGGGTTAAGTATAGAAACTATGCAGGCAAGTTATGCTTAAGTACAGAAGCGCTAAAAAAGAATTATTAGACGGGGACAACATCCCGAAAGAATACCTCTATCAAAACCTGAAAGAACTAAATACCATCAATACGTTGCTGGGTGGGTATAAAATAACTTTCGCTGCTTTAAAGAAAATTACCGAGCCTGATAAAACGTATTCACTTATCGATATTGGCTGCGGCGGCGGAGATACCCTGAAACAAATTAATGCGTGGAGTAAACAAAACAAACGTACGTTTAATTTGCATGGGATAGATATTAAACCTGTGTGTATTGAATATGCAAAGACTAATACAGCAAATGAATCTATACGCTACATCTGTGATGATTACAGGAATGCGTTTTATCATTTGAAACAAGTAGATATTATTCACGCCTGTTTGTTTTGTCATCACTTATCTGAAAACGAGTTGATAGAACTGGTTCAGTTTGCCGTGAAGAATAAATCTGTTTTAGTGATAAACGATTTAGAGCGTAATCCGATTGCTTACTATGCCATTAAAACATTAACCACTTTTTTTTCCAAATCTTATTTAGTAAAAAATGATGCGGCGTTATCTGTAGCACGCGGATTTAAAAAACGGGAATGGCTTGATATACTTGCTAAAGCAGGCGTTAAAAAATACTCAGTAAAAAACAAATGGGCATTCAGACATGAAGTAATTGTCTATGGAAACCAATCCTAAAACATATCAATGCGCTATAGTTGGCGGTGGTTTGGCAGGCTTATGCTTAGCCATTCAATTAGCCGATAAAGGCATTAGCGTTATTTTGTTTGAAAAGAACACTTATCCTTTTCATAAAGTTTGCGGCGAGTATATATCCATGGAGAGTTGGAATTTCCTGAATGAACTGGGTTTACCTTTAGAGGAATTAAACTTACCCCGTATTAATGAACTTGGCATTTCTTCCGAAAGCGGGTTTATGCTAAATACCCTCTTACCACTTGGTGGCTTTGGCATCAGCAGATATAGCTTAGATAATTATCTCTGTGAAATTGCACGAAAGAAAAATGTAAACGTTATTGAAAACTGCAAGGTATTTGATGTACATAAAACAGATGAAAACGGTAGTGAAATAAATACTTCATCCGGTATATACCATGCTGCTATTGTTTGTGGTACTTATGGTAAATACACGCCTGCTTTTGTAAATAAGGAAACAAAATCTACTACGCTGAATTACATTGGAGTTAAATACCATATTAAAACCAATCTTAATCCAAACCGAATTGAGTTACATAATTTTAAAGATGGTTATTGTGGCGTATCTAAAGTTGATGGGGACGCTTATTGTCTTTGTTATTTAACTACTTCTGTTAATCTGGAGAAATCAGGCAACGATATTAAAAAGATGGAAGAAAACATTTTATATAAAAACCCTTTTCTTGCAACCTATTTTACCCAATCGGAGTTTTTGTTTAAAAGCCCATTAGTAATTAGCAATATTAGCTTTCGGAAAAAAGATACGTATAAGAACGCTGTTTTCTTAGCCGGAGATGCGGCCGGTTCTATTACGCCCTTATGCGGTAATGGTATGAGTATGGCAATGAGGACTTCTAAGTTATTGGCGCAACTGCTGGTAGACTATTATACTAAATCTATCTCAAAGGAAGAGTTGATTGATAAGTATAATATCGCATGGAACAAAAACTTTAACACACGAATCAAATCAGGATATTATTTACAGCATTTATTCGGAAAAAAAAGGACAACAGATGTTACTTTAAGACTATTAGATAAACTGCCTTCGCTGACAAAGAAAATTATTTCATTAACACACGGAGAACCCTTTTAGTTTACTATAATTAGCAGAGAGTTTAAAATTATTGGTCAAAAGCCAACATTTTTTTTATTCTATATCTACAAATTAACTTTCTTTTCCAATAGATAATGGTTGCGCACCGAGGAGTTGCGCAGAATAAGCTCGGCAATAAAGCCACTTAAAAACAACAATGTACCCAAAACCATAGTAGTTAATGCGATAAAAAACCAGGGGTTACTAGCCACTAATGGCGCGCGCTGGTTGTTGTATACACAATACAGCTTTTCTGCGCCCAGATAAACAGCCACAAAAAAACCTACTATAAACATAAACGTACCCATGGTGCCAAACAAGTGCATGGGGCGTTTGCCAAACTTAGAAAGAAAGGTTATGGTAAGCAGGTCTAAAAAGCCATTAATAAACCTGTCCCAGCCAAACTTAGAAACACCATATTTACGAGCCTGATGCTGCACAGGCTTTTCGCTAATGTTTTCAAAACCTGCATTTTTGGCTAATACAGGTATAAAACGGTGCATCTCGCCGTATATTTCAATACTCTTTACTACATCTTTGCGGTAGGCTTTCAGTCCGCAGTTCATGTCGTGCAGCTTAATGCCGCTTATTTTACGGTTAGTCCAGTTATATAGTTTGCTTGGCAAATTCTTTGTAAAGGCATTATCATAACGTTTTTGTTTCCAGCCACTAACCAAATCAAAACCGCCTTGGGTAATCATTTTATACAACTCCGGTATTTCATCCGGACTATCCTGCAAATCGGCATCCATGGTAATAACTACATTGCCCTGCGCGGCTTCAAAACCCACATGCAAAGCAGGCGATTTGCCATAGTTTCTTCTGAATTTAATGGCTTTTACGTTGGGGTTCTTTTGCGATAAACCTTCTATTACGCTCCATGACTTATCTTTACTGCCATCATCTATAAAAATAACCTCGTAGCTAAAGTTGTTTTGTTGCATTACCCGCACAATCCAATCATGCAACTCGGGCAACGATTCTTCTTCGTTTAGTAAGGGTATTATTACGGATATATCCACATTCAAAATTAAGAATTCAAAATTAAGAATTGCAAAGCACTCAACGAAACAAATAAAAAAATAAAAACAATGAGTTAATTTAAAATTAAAGAGATTAAATCCAATCTTTAATCTATAATCTTTCGTTTTTAATTGTACATTTGCCGCGGGTAAGTCTTTCACGATCAGCTCCTGTCGAATCCCCCAGGATGGGAACATAGCAAGGGTAGATGGTTGTAGCGGTGCGATGAAAGTAGCTTACCCTTTTTTTGTGCCCTATTCTTTGCTATTCTAATTTTTGTATATTTGCTTGTTTAAAATCATTACAAATAATGCTTAAGATTATAATTGCCGATAATAGTGTATTGATGCGTGAAGGGTTTAAAGCCTTGATGCAAAGTAGCTATAGCGTTAGCATTAACGAAGTAACTGAAAAAGCAGGTCTTCTATCAGCATTAAAAAAATATAAACCTGAAGTTTTGGTAATAGACCCGGTGTCTATGCAAATTACGCCTACGGACATATCTCAAATAAAAAAACAACATAAAGCCCTACAGATATTAGCTATTAGTGCCATGCTGCCTAAGGAAGAATTCTCTTTATTGCTAAATGCCGGTGTTACCAGTTTCTTATTGAAGGAGTGCGATAAACAAGAAATTTGTGATGCTATTGATAATACCGAAAAAGGCACGCGGTTTTTATGCGGACAAATTGTAGATGTTTTAATGGCAGAGGATAATATTCCCGCTAAAACAGTTAGCAAAAAAACTTCCTGCGAAGGCTTTGCCATATCAGACAGAGAGATTGAAATTATTAAACACATTGCGCTTGGTTTATCTAACAAACAAATTGCCGATAAACTGTTTTTAAGTTTCCACACGGTACACACCCACCGCAAAAACATTATGCAAAAGCTTAGTGTAAACAACACAGCAGGTGTGGTAATGTTTGCCGTAAAAAACAACTTATTGGTAAACGATGAGATACATGCCAATTAATCAATGGCAACTTTTTTAAATAGATTTACTTTTCTATTCCTTTTATTAAGCACATCTGTTTTATCTGCACAAACAAAAACTTTTAAAACAAGTATAGATTCTGTATTTTCTACATACTATTTTTCTCCTATAAATGATACTATTGACAAGAAAAAAACCGACAGTTTAAGGTATTGTGATTTTTGTATAAAAAAGGCAGAGCTTTATATCAAACTACGGAGAAAACTAAAAAACAAATTAGACTCTGCCGAAAAAGCAGCTGAATATCACAATACATATATAAAAGACGGATATTATCATTATGTATCATATTATAATGTGAAAGATTTTGAGTGGGAAGGTTGCAATGATTTTATTTCTAAAAATGGTCATAGAGGATATACAATCACTATGTGTAATCATTGTGGCTTGTTTTTTAATTCAGAGGTTATTAATTGCGACGTTACCATAAAAAGGGAACAATACTTTAAAATGAGATTAGATGGACTTTCGGATGAATATATTTATTATAAAGAAGATTTACATTAATGAAAACCTTTGAGATTCCTGAGTTTTACCGTAGCCCGCTTATAACAAAACTAAAATCTTACCGCAAATTACAAGACCCTCGCAAAAGAGACCTTTCCCCTACTTATATTGATTTTGGTCCTGTTGGTTTTTATATTGCCCGGCATTTTGGTTTTTGTTATGGAGTAGAGAATGCCATTGAGATTTCTTTTAAAGCCGTAAATGAAAATCCGGGTAAACGCATCTTTCTGCTTAGTCAGATGATACACAACCCTGATGTAAATAAGGATTTGACAGATAACGGCGTACAATTCCTACAAGATACGAATGGCAAACAACTTATCTCCTTTGATGAGCTTACACCCGATGATGTAGTTATTATACCTGCCTTTGGAGCTACTTTAGAAGTTGAAGAATTACTAAAACAAAAAGGTATTGAAGTACAAAAGTATAATACTACCTGTCCTTTTGTAGAGCGTGTCTGGAAAAAATCAGAGCAGATAGGGAAAGAGAATTACACCATCATCATTCACGGAAAATATACCCACGAAGAAACCCGCGCTACTTTTTCACGGAGTGCGCAAAGCGCTCCGGCTATTGTAGTAAAAGATTTAGCCGAAGCAAAAAAGTTAAGTGAGTATATAACCGGTAAGAAAGATGTAAACCTTTTTTACGAAGAGTTTAAAGATAAATATTCCACAAACTTTGATGTAAACAAACATTTACAACAGGTCGGTGTAATTAACCAAACAACCATGCTGGCTACCGAGACACAGGAAATAGCCGAACACTTTAAACAGGTAATGATTGCCAAATACGGAGAAGAAAATTTAAAACAACACTTTGCCGATACCCGTGATACGCTTTGCTATGCTACCAACGAGAATCAGGATGCAACGTATGGCTTATTAAAAACCGATGCTGATATAGCTATTGTAGTGGGTGGTTATAACAGTTCTAATACCTCTCATTTAGTCGAGTTATTAGAACAGAAATTCCCTACGTATTTTATTTCTTCCGATAAGGAGATTGAATCAAATACTTTGATACACCACTTTGATTATCCGCATCAAAAGAGATTAAGCACCCATGATTTTATTCCGAAGAAGGATAAGATAAATATTATTCTTACCAGCGGCGCCTCTTGTCCGGATGCGGTTGTAGAAAAGGTTTTAAATAAACTATTGAGCTACTTTAAAGAAATAAAAACTAAGGAAGAAGCGTTGACTTTTACTAATCAGTAGAACTAAATCTCACTAATTAGTGTTTTCATTATCAATGTCATTTTAGGTTCTTGGGTAGATGCTACACGCTGGACATCTTCGTGGGTAGTCTTTTCAATTTTGCCGGGCACACCCAAATCTGTACAAATACTGATAGCAAAACAAGGTAAACCCATGTGACGCGCTACAATGACTTCAGGTACGGTACTCATACCAACCGCATCGGCACCAATGGCACGCATGTAATTATATTCGGCAGGCGTTTCAAGAGTTGGACCTGTTAAGCCTGCATACACACCTTCTGATACTTTAATGTTATTTCTTTTGGCAATCTCTTTGGCTTTATGAATAAGCGCTTTATCATAGGCCTCACTCATTTCAGGGAAACGTGTACCCAATTCATTGTCGTTTCTTCCAATCAAAGGATTAGGGAACAGATTAATATGATCGTTAATAATCATAATCTCTCCTACTTCAAACGCGGGGTTAACACCACCGCTTGCATTAGAAAGGAACAAAGTTTTAATACCTAAAAACTTCATTACTCTTACCGGAAAAGTTACTTCCTGCATGGTATAACCTTCGTAATAATGAAAACGCCCCTGCATGGCAACAATCTTCTTTCCACCAAGCATACCAAATATTAGCTTACCACTGTGCCCCTCAACCGTGCTTAAAGGAAAATGAGCAATACTTTCATAAGGAAGTGTATGCTCTATGTTAATTTCCTTTACCAGTCCGCCCAAACCTGTACCCAGTATAATGCCTATCTCGGGTTTAAAGTGGTTGGTTTGTTTATGTATATCGGCTGTGGTAAATTTTATTTGCTCTAACATATTTGGTTACTTGTTCGTTAAATTCTTCGGTTTGTTTTTTAAAGTCTATTTCAATCGGGAGCGCAAAAATAGCAAGGTCTTTCAATTCATCAACAAAATAATTCAGGCGGGTAGCATCTTTTTCTGTTGTAATGATAATCTTGTTCTCATTCTCAATTTGATTAAAGTTTTGTTTAAGCTGCTCAATATCTTCTTTCGAGAAATGATGATGATCTGCAAAGGCTTTATGTATCACATCTTCGGCATATTCTTTTACATAGGTAAGCATGGGTTTTGGGTTGGCAATACCCGTAACTAATAACACAGTGCAATTAAAAAGACGTAGAGGAACATTGATGGTTTCTTTTTTATCGAACAAATTATACAAATGTCCGTACTTTAAATACGAGAAGTAAAGGTTTTGATACGGACGAGCGCTTACCTCTTTCATCACGCCTTTTAGGTCTATAGGGGTAGCATACTCAGGAGTTTTAGTTACCACAATAATATCGGCACGCAGGTAGCCTCTTTTACTTTCGCGTAAGCGTCCGGCAGGTAGTAATTCATCATTACAAAACAAATTATCATACTCGGTAAGCAAAATGTTTAATCCGCACTTTATCTTCCTGTGCTGAAAGGCATCATCCAACAAAACAATATCCACACTTTTTTCGGCAAGTATTTTCTTAATACCCTTAACCCTATTCTCATCTACCGCCACAAAAGCACCCGGAAATTTCTGTTTTATCTGCAAAGGTTCATCCCCGCATTGGTCGGCATGGGTATTGGTTTCTACCACAAAAAAGCCCGATGTTTTTCTTTTATAACCTCTGCTAAGGGTGGCTACGTTATATTCATTTTCAAGAATTTTAAGAATATATTCCGTGTGGGGCGTCTTCCCTGCCCCACCTGCAATAAGGTTTCCGATGCATATAGTTTTAACCTCATCAAAGGTGGTTTGCTTAAAAAATTTGGTATCATACAATATATTGCGCAACCAGGTAACGCCACCATAAACCAGCGAAAAGGGTAAAAGAAGTATGCGGAGAAGTCCGTTCAAAATAAATAGTGCATAAACATAAAAATTATTTTTATTTTTATTCGCTTTTTAAGCAATAATATCATGGATAAAAAAAAAGAGAACAAAGTCCCCGAACCAAATACCGAGAAGTATTTTAACGAAGAAGAATACATTACAGCCGTGGTACAGCCCGATGGCACTATAAAACCCGCCAATAAAAAAGAGCACGAACTGGAAGAACTGATTAACCTGCTGACCTCGGGTGAGCGCGAACATAAAGACGCAGCGCTTGATTTGCTTAAAAATGAGGGCAGCATGACCACCCTTATAGAAGCCATTACCCAAACCGAGAATAAAACCCACAAAGCCGCGCTTATTGCCGCCTGTTGGGAGAGCGCTTTGGATATTAAAGGACACGAATCTTTTTTTGCCAACCTAGCTATGGATACCGACATCTTTATTTCTTTAGAAGCCATTACTGTTTTGGATAGTGCCGATATTAGTGAAGTACCCGTTCGTCAGGAAATTATCGCAATCCTAAACAAAACTACCGCCAAGCACCCTAATGAGGCTATGCTTACCGATTTAAAAGAGCGACTGGCTGAGTAAACTATCTTTTTGCAGCAATGGATAGAAGTCCTAAAACTTAACTCCCTTAACTCATTGTTTTAGTTTTTTAAACGCTTCGTTGAGTGCTACGGAATTGGGTACAAACATAGAAACATCTCCGTTGTTGCGTATGATATCGCGTATAATGGTGGAGTTGATGGCAGAGTGTTCCGGCAGGGGCATAATAAATATAGTTTCTATGGTTGATAGGGCACGGTTCATTTGAGCAATAGCTTTCTCGAACTCAAAATCGGTACTGGTACGTACGCCTCTTATAATAAAGTCGGCTTTTTGTTCCTTACAAAACTCAATCGTTAACCCACCAAAGCTTTTTACTTGCACTTTAGGTTCGTTTTTAAATACGGTTTTTATCCAACCCAAACGCTGCTCTATCGGAAACATGTAGTGCTTGTTGCTGTTGGTGCCTATGGCAATAATTATTTCGTCGAACAGGTGAATGGTGCGTTTTACCAAGGCTTCGTGCCCAATGGTAAACGGGTCGAATGAACCCGGAAATACAGCTATGCGTTTACCTTTACTCATGCGCTTTAAAAATACTAAAGTTTACATTACCATAAGTTCTTTTTTCGATAAAATTAGGAGCAGCGGAAAGATTAGTTTTTGGACCATGCTCTACAATTAATATACCGTTTGCTGTAAGCAGTTTGTGCTGAAACACGGCAGGACTAATTTGCTCTATCCATGTAACTTCATAAGGCGGATCGGCAAAAATAAAATCAAAGTTATTTCTTTCGCTTTCCATAAACTTAAAGATGTCTGCTCTAAAAGACTTTAGGTTAGGCAGCCCCATAAGTTTTGCCGTATCGCTTACAAACTTTACACAATTACCGTGGGTATCAATAGCAGTTACGTTCTTTGCCCCACGAGACGCGCACTCAAAACTGATACTGCCCGTACCACAGCATAAATCAAGCACATTGGCTTCTTCCAAATCCATACGATTAGAGAGAATGTTAAACAAAGCGGTTTTGGCAAAATCGGTAGTAGGGCGAACGGGTAAGTTTCTTGGCGGATGCAACACCCTGCCTCCCAACGTTCCGCTTATAATGCGCACAGGTATAAATTAAAAAGTGAGTAGTAGAAATGATTAGGAAGCTTGGCAAAATCATTATTCAGCACAATGGTTTTATTTTGCACCGCGAACTTTAGTTTAGGAAAATATTCTTTTAAGGCATCATACAATGCCGACTGTGCCTCAATCTCACCTGCAAGCACAATCTCGCTTTCTTCAACGGCTAATTTGTTTTGCTCTAATGAGGCTAAGATAAAGTAAAGGAAATCTTCGGTGCTTTGGTATTCGAAGGTATTAAAAAACAACAGTTTTTTATCGTACAACGCCACATCAAAGCTATCAGTACCCACATGCACCAAACAGGTTTTATGGGTCTTAGAAGCCAACCCCGCAAGACTTTCGGTTATGCAAGTAGATTTATGTTTGATATGATTGTTAGGAAAAGTCTGGTCTATCAGAATTTTTAGCTTTTGATTAATGGCATACACACACTTGCTATCCGTGCTATTTATATCATCACTTAACACCAAATCTTCTCCGCTAATAACATGATTATATGCCAACCACTTCTCCTTATCATCAGCCTGAAACAAAGAGGAAGGAACTACAGTATACAAAGCGTTAGAGATACTTATATACACGCTTGCATACCCCTGAGAAAAGAAGACTTCGCTGTGCAACAAATGGTCGAACACTTCATTTATCTTCTCACTAGATTTAAAAGTATAATGCTGCAGGTAAACCAACTCGTTTTTTGCCGTAAACAAAGCCGTAACGATATCAGTAGAAGAAATCTCCAAGCAAGCCCTTAACTTGGGACTTTGCTTAAAATCAAAGTCGGGCGCAATTAGTTTGGTTTTTATTTTAGCTGCTACTGTTTTCAACAAGAAGTCAAAATTAGAAATTATAAATGATTTTAGCTTTGTTTGTCAATCATTCTAATGGTTATTATTATAACCCTAAACGATAAATCTTTGCGGATTTTAATTCTTAATTTTACCCCTCTAAATTTAATTGAATGCGTTATACGTTATACATCAAAAACCCGGCATCGCGTTATCTCTATATAGATTTACTTATTGATAATATAGAAGGCAATACCCTTACACTTCAATTACCCGCCTGGCGACCAGGCAGGTATGAACTGGGTAACTTTGCCAAGAATATAAAGAAGCTTGATGCTTTTGACGCTCAGGATAACCCACTTAGCTATAAAAAAACAAGTAAAGATTGTTGGCAAATAAATACACAGGGCAATACACAAATTAAAGTTACCTATAGTTACTATGCCGCCGAACTAAACGCCGGTTCTACCTATGTAGATGAGAATCAATTATACGTAAACCCCTGCAACTGCCTGATGTATGTACCAAACAAAATGCGGGAAAAACATACCGTTGTTTTAGATATACCTTATACCTATGAAATAGCTGCATCCCTGCAAAAGGAAAATAAAACACTTACAGCCATTAACTTTGACGAACTGGCTGATTCTCCTTTTATTGCCACGCAACATATAAAAACTATAGCAGCTCCTGTAAACAACATTAATTTTTACATCCACTTTGTTGGAGAGTGCAATCCGGATGAAGAAAAAGTGAAGAAAGATTTCTCCCGTTTTATTGCCGAGCAGATTGCCTTTTTTGAAGGAGTACACTTTACCGAATATCATTTTCTATGCCAAATAATGCCGCAAAAGTTTCATCATGGTGTGGAACATACCAAGAATACCGTGATAGCTTTTGGTCCAGGTTATCATTTGATGAACAACGAGTTTTATAATGAATTCTTGGGTTTGTGTTGTCATGAGTTGTTTCATACATGGAACATAAAAAGTATCCGTCCTGCCGAAATGTACCCTTATGATTACACGAAAGAAAATTATGCCCGTACCGGTTTTGTATATGAAGGAGTAACCACCTACTATGGAGATAAGTTGTTGTTTACTTCAAATATCTTTACGGATGATACCTACTTTAAAACCTTTGAAGAACGCTTAACCAAACACTTGCATAGTTTTGGCAGGTATAACCTATCAGTTGGTGATAGTAGCTTTGATAACTGGCTGGATGGTTATGTACCCGGTGTACCTTACCGTAAAACAAATATATACGACGAGGGTTGCCTGATTGCCTTTATGCTGGACGTACTAATAATGAAACATTCAGGCAACAAAAACAATTTGCAAACAGTGCTGAAAAACCTATACGATAATTTCTACAAGAAACAAAAAGGCTATACGGAAGGAGATTATACGCAAGCCTGTTCTCAGGCAGCTAACCACGACTTGAATGACTTTTTTACAAAACATGTATATGGCTTAGAACCATATGAACCAATGCTGCACGAGTGTGCTAATTATATCGGTATAGAATTACAGAAACAACATGCGGTTACCATTTATGAAAGATATTGGGGCTTTAAAGCGGCAGATATAAACCATCATAAAAAAGTAACCATGGTTGCCCCCTACTCTCCTGCATGGAAAGCGGGCATTTCTATTGGTGATGAAATTATGGCTATAAATAACTATAGCCTTAATAACGATTTTAGTTTCTGGCTTAATTATTTCGCTCAAAAACATAAAACCTGCAAGCTAACATTGCAAAACAATGGAAGGTTAGAAGAAATTACGTTAGACTTTATTAACGAAGGTGATTTTTTCTATACCTACAAATTAGCCAAACAAACGAACGCTACAATTGAACAAAAAGAAAATTACGATTACTGGAAAAAGTCCTTTTTAAAATAAAACGCTTTAACTACGCTTAAGATTATTGTACAACCAATCTATCTGTCGTTTTAAATATTAATGTTCATCATGCTTTTTTTCTTATTTTTGGATTAATTAAAAATAAAATGAAAGTAATTTCAGTATACAATATAAAAGGCGGGGTAGGCAAAACAGCCGCTTCGGTTAATGTGGCCTATGCCGCAGCTAAAGAAAAAAACGCTGTATTGCTGGTGGATATGGACCCACAAACGGCAAGTACGTTTTATTTGAGCGCGAAGGAGAATAAAGACGACAAGAAAGCTAAAGCCCTGCCCGATAGCAAGAATTTAGAAAACCTGATTAAAGAAACAGCTTACGAACACTTAGATTTACTACCTGCTGATACGCGCTACCGTCAGCTAGACTCCTATATAAGCGATATGAAAAACAGTGATAAGTGGTTGCGCAAAATTTTGAAGCCCGTTAAAAAACAGTACGACTATATTATTATTGACTGTCCGCCAAACATTACCGCATTATCAGAAAACATCTTAAAAAACTCAGATGCTATATTAGTTCCGGTAATCCCCACAGTGCTTTCTGTACGCACGTATGAACAACTAAGAAAGTTTTTTATAGAAGAAAAGTTAGACCATAAAAAACTATTCCCATTCTTCTCTATGGTAGAACGCCGCAAACTAATGCACTTAGATACGATTGAGGCTTTTAGCAAAATACACCCCGAGTGCATAAACATTACCATACCTTATAATGCCGAAGTAGAAAAAATGGGCGAATACATGGCTCCTATTGTTTGGAGATATCCGTATGCGGAAGCATCAGAAAACTTTGTAAAGCTTTGGAAGAAAATAAAACAAAAGGTTAGTTAAATTTTTTATTACTTTTAACTCATAACTACATAGTATGGAAGCTACAAAAACAGTAACACCTGAAACTGCAACATTAAACGATAAAAAAAATTTCTTTGTTTTTTATAAACCTAAAGACATTGTTAGCGGCGATTTTTACTGGGCGCTTGAAATAAATAACAAATTCTATATCTGTACCGCTGATTGTACCGGACATGGTGTTCCGGGCGCGATGATGAGTATGCTTAACATATCTTATTTAAATGAATCTATTATCGAAAAAGGCATCTACCCGCCCGATAAAGTGCTTAACCATATCAGAGAAGAGATTATAACTTCGTTAAACCCCGAGGGTAGCGAAGAAGAATCTAAAGATGGTATGGATTGCATTTTGGCTTGTTTTGATTTTACTAACTACACCCTTGAATATGCTGCGGCAAACAATAGTTTCTATATCATTAGAGATAAAGAAATAATTACCTGCGCGGCAGATAAAATGCCGGTAGGTAAATCTCCCAGAGATAAAGAACCTTTTACCTTACGTACTGTTCCGTTAAAAAAGGGAGATTCAGTTTATATGCTTACGGATGGTTTACCCGACCAGTTTGGCGGACCAAAAGGAAAGAAATTTAAATACAAACAGTTGGAAGAAATACTTGTAGAGAACAACCACAAATCAATGGAAGAACAAAAAGCCTTATTAAATGAGCGCTTTGAAGATTGGAAAGGCAACTTAGAACAAGTTGACGATGTTTGTCTGATTGGTGTTAGGGTATAGCGCCTATATATGCTGCGGGTTGTTGTAGTTGGCGGAGGGGCGGCGGGTTTTTTTGCAGCTATTAATATAGCTGAACTGTATGAGGATACCGAGATTATCCTGATTGAGAAAACACACAAATTACTTACTAAAGTTTTAGTATCGGGTGGTGGCAGGTGCAATGTTACCCATGCCTGTTTTGATAACGGCTTGCTTGTAGGTAACTACCCCCGTGGAGGAAAAGAGCTGCGCAGTGCCTTTAGTAAGTTTACCACTACAGATACGGTTGAATGGTTTAAAAAAAGAGGAATCTCTCTAAAAACAGAAAGTGACGGGAGGATGTTTCCTGAAAGCAATACTTCTGAAACCATTGCCAATGGCTTATTACAGATGGCGAATGATTTAGGTGTAAAAATAAAAACAAGTGTTACCATCAAAGAGATTGTAATTAATGATGATAAGACTTTTACCTTAAAAACAGATACTGATTATATTCCGCAATGCGATAAATTAATTATTGCCTGTGGAGGAAATGCCAAACCGGAGAACTATAATTGGATACGAAACACCGGACATACCATTGTTCCGCCTGTACCTTCTTTGTTTACGTTTAATATTCCGAATAACGAGCTTACAAAACTGATGGGCGTTTCTGTTCCTAACGCTAAAATTAAAATAGCAAATACAAAATTAGAAACCGAAGGTCCTCTATTAATAACTCATTGGGGGTTAAGCGGACCCGCCATATTAAAGACATCTGCATGGGGAGCACGCATTCTTAATGACATGAATTATAACTTTACCGTGCAGGTAAACTGGCTTCCATCCTATCAAGAAGAAGAGTTACGAAATCTGTTTATAGCTTATAAAGAAAACAATGCGGCTAAAAACATAGGAGGGAACTCTCCCGTTGAAATACCCAAACGTTTATGGGAATTCTTTTTACATAAAACATCCGTTAATGAAACCAACAGATGGGCAGACATACCTAAAAAACAAATCAACTCGTTAGTAAATATTTTACTGAATAACGCCTATGAGGTAAAAGGCAAAACAACGTTTAAAGAAGAGTTTGTTACCTGCGGTGGAATTAGTCTTAAAGAAGTTGATTTTAGTACCATGCAAAGTAAGCTGGTTCCTAATCTTTATTTTGCAGGCGAAGTGTTAGATATTGATGGTGTAACAGGCGGGTTTAACTTTCAAAACGCATGGACTACCGCATGGATTGCCGCCCAAGGAATTGGAGCTTCTAACCAATAAAGAATGCCCTTGAATTAAGGTAAGGTCTCATTGAATAAATATCCGTTGATGCTGATAACCGCTTGGTTATCACAAGCGCCTACACCAAAGTTTATAGAGCGGGTTGGTTTACTTCCCGGTATAAAGTCTTCTATGCCTGCCACAAAGCATTTGCGGTAAGAAGTGCAGTTAAAATTACGTACCAACCAATTTGCCTGTGTAATATTGGCGGTAAAACTTTCTCCATCAGCCGATGTTCCGCTAGCAGTTCCATATACAGCCATCTGTGCCTGAGTCCATAGTATAGGAAGGTTATTAGGTTGCTCTCCGGCTATCAACACTTTTGTTTTGGTACTGGTGCATTGTATATTTCCTCCACCCGATTTAGTAACGTTCAAATTTGCGGTAATGCCATAAGTAAGGTTTCCGTTAGTAATGTGCCCCATGTTTTTGATTGTTTCATTGCTAATACTAATAGCATTTCCGTCAACCACGTAATTTTTGGCAGAAACATTAATAACATTACTAGAATCTAAATAAGGTAACCCATGTGTATAGATGTATTTAAGAATACCACTACGGGTTCTTCCGTCTTGTCCTACACAACCTGTGCCAAAATTAACAGTCATAGTATCAGAAATAGTAGAAGCTGTATTATTAATGGTAATGGTAGCACAGGCAACATACATAACATTTGCAGGTTGTGTAAATCTGTATGTAGCCATTACACTATAAGAGGCTTCTGCTCCTATATTTACTATATCATCCGCATGGGTTTCAACCATTATGTGGTCGGTAGCGGCAGTAGTGTTGCTATCTACCGGCGATGACTTCTGACAGGAAGCATACAGAAGCACAAGACAAGAGACAAGAGAGATTTTGAATAACTGTTTCACGACCCTAAAATTAATTAAAATTAGCTTACGTCATTATAAAATTAAGGCAATAACTCACTTTAATGTACCAATTTACCAACTATAAAACCGAATAGCATACCAATTAGCCATTTATAATTAGCATCCTGCTGTAACCATGTTTTGTTACACACTATATTTAACTGTAGGCGTTCCCAGTAATTTAAGTAACTGTACATTTCAATTTTATTTTCTTTACCGAAGTCAAAACGAGTATTCACAATATTGTCAGGGTGTGCTTTTTCAGAGTATTTTTTATAATCCTTATGATATTGGTATCTGTAATTGTACCACTCATGTCTATGTATAATATTACCCTTAGTAATTTCTACTTCTTCTTTGTCGGCGCAGTTATTTTCTCTGGTTGATAGGTAAATCTTCATCAGGTAAAACTAAAGTATTTTAGCAATAAAGTAGCCGATAAGAAACGAAGCTACCCCGATAAAGAAACCTGATAGTTTCTTTTTCATCTATGTTATAGTAATAAGATTATGGTTTTAATGTTTGCGGCGTAACTTTCAACGCTCCACCATCTTTTACAGGTGCACCCGCTTTCTTTATTATTTTATCAAGGTTTACCTTCTTCTTAGAGCCATATTTTTTAATAAGCTCCACATCAGATAAACCTTTTTCTTTTTTCTTCACTGACATTGTATAACAAAGGTACAAAACTGTAAGTATAAATCCAAGTCGTATCAAAATACGGATTTTAATTATTGCTTGTTTGTAGTAAATAATTACTTTTGTTTTCAGTTAAACATATTAGCGTAAGCTGTATCTCATAACCGGAAACCTCGAAGACTTCCCAAATTGTATGAAGATAAGCATGGACGCTCACGTCAAAGGCGTGGGCTTCATCTTATTCATACAAAGGCTACTTCGAGGTGCCTCGGTTCTGGTAAGGTGAATGTCCCACGCTGATTATTTATAACCACTGCTACGGGACATTGCAGTTTTATAAGTAGTTAAATGGAAGAAAATCAACCAACAGAAATCTCAAAGCAAATAACGCCTGATAAACTAAAAACGTTTTTAAGTACGCGGAAATTTTTAAGTGTAATAGTGTTAATTTTAAGTGCTCTTACAATTATTCAATACAAACAGTTACCTGAGAGCGTTCCACCTAAGAAATACGCTTACACAATTAAGTACTTTGCTGATAATGCCGCGCTAAGTGTAGAAGATGAAATGAACCACCTTGGTTTTAGTGGTTGGCAAGTGGTAAGCGCAAGACGAGCTACTGATAAAGATAACAATTACGGTTATGAATTTGTATTAATGAAAGAACTACCTAACTAATAACTTATGCAAACAATTATACAAGTACAATGTAAACCAGTTTCTTCTTTACGTGCCGCAATTTTTAATACTAAAGCAGACGTGTTAAAGGATTGCCGTTTAAAACTTTCAGATAAAAAGAAAGGTAAAAACAAATGGCTTAGCTTATGTAGTACCTTAACTACTATAAAAGGCGCAATTAAAATAAAGTGGGATGCCAATACTAACCTTCTTACCGCCCGTGTAGTAAACCGAAGCAAAACCATTCCCGATAAAATAATAGGAGATTTTACGACTTTTCTACTTTGGCAATACGGGAAAAGCATTATTTCGCTTAACATTACAACATCGAATAAATAGACGTAGAAACAATTAAAAAGACGAAGCAAATGGAAAATTTTAAAGAATACAAAGTATTAACACTACAAGACTCTAAACAACTATCAGGAGCAGTGGAAAACTACTTACAACAAGGCTACACTTTAATAGGCGGTATCTCTACTGTAGAGTTAGGAGGTATAATCCATTACACTCAAGCAGTGGCTAAGTAATTATAGCCGCTTCCCTAATAGCACTTATTTTAGTTTCAACAGTATGAAGTATCATTACTGTATCGGAACACTTTAGCCCTTTTAAAACAGCCAAAATTTCATCTGACTTCTTTTCTATTTGTGCCTGCCCTTGCTTTTGCGATTGTTTTTTAGCCATATTACTTTTTCATTATTAATTGTTTCCACATTAGTCTCTCGGAATTTTTCAGAGAGAAATTAAACTTTTCGTTGTTTGTTGCTTTTCTACTATTAAAGCGATAAGAAAACTCATCACAGTAACGGTGTAAATGTTCAGGGCTTACATGGTGGTAAATACCAAATATTCCTCTCTTTAAATGCGACCAAAAATTTTCGATGCCGTTTGTATGCAAACCATTAATAGCGTATTGGTGTGCATTATGCTTAACTACGGTATGGTTAAACTTTCTGCTTAGATTATTATATGCGCCCCACTCATCAGTTACAATAATAGAGCCATCGGCTACCATTTTCTCTATTATCGGCTTAATTGTTTTTGCTTTTGTATCGGATACAACTTGCGTATGTACATTACCACCAGTTTCTAATATACCGAATACAGGTGTTTTATCTTTTACACTTCTGCCTTGGCTTTCTTTTACTTTCTTATTACCGTGCCTGTTGCGATTTTTACCACCTACGAAAGTCTCATCGGCTTGTAATGAGCCGCTTATTTTAGCTTTCATATATTTTGGCTTAAACGCATTTCTTATTCTGCCAAGCATAAACCAAGCTGATTTTTGCGTAATTCCTAAATCACTTGCCAACTGATAAGAACTAATACCCTTCTTATGCAGGGAAAAGATATAAATTGCAATAAACCATTTGCGTAACGGAATATGAGAACCTTCAAACATGGTACCGATATTTACCGTAAAGCGTTCCCTACAATCTTTACACTTTCGCAGCCCTTTAAATTTACCGTTTACTTTTAACTCATAATGGTCTTTGTTTTCGCTTCCGCAATGGGGACAAACTGGTTTACCGTTCCAAAGTAAATTTTCAAGGTACTTTCTGCAAGCATTTTCATCCGACAGCATCTCCAACATATCAGGAAATGAAGCGAAAATAAGGGGCTTTTTAGCTGTTTTCATATAGTGCGTTTACACTTTAAATATACGAAAAACAGGGCAAATAACCAAGTTTCTAAGCTAATTTATTACATTCGCTGTGCCGTAGTAATATCAATAGCCGTAGCCAATGGATTATACCAATTTAGCATATAAAATAGTGGCTTTTATAGGGCAAATAGTTGAGGTTTATGGTGCTTACTTACTTTATAAATATAGTTTCCCTCCTTTTGCGCAAAGACTCCCAGTAAGTATGTTTGATTACGATAATCTCAGTGAAGAAAATAAAACAGTAGATAACAAATACATAAGATTAAGTAAGAGAGGTTTTAGGCTAATTCTACTCGGCTTTATCCTTGTCCTTCCTCTTACCTTTCAAAGCATCTGGCAAACCCTGTCCGAACGTAACATCCCAAGCACGTCCGCCAAAGAAACATACCACCATTGCCACCACACTAATCCCCACCATTGTTACTAACTGGTCAGCATTAAAACAATACAAACCGTCCCAAAATAAAATTAATGTTTTCATAACGCACAAAACCCGCTTCGTCAGCAGGTTGGTACATTAAAGTGAGTTATTGCCAAAATTAATAATCAGCTCCCGTTGCTTTAGTAAGTTGTTGTATAAAGCAGGATTTGTGTTTTTAATTTTCTTTAAACGAAACGCGCCAATTATCTTCTTTTTAAAGGTAGTGTATTGCAAGCCCATAAACCCGAAAGCGGATTTTATGAAGATATAAATCAGTATGGCATTTGTGCTTTTAAACAGTAGCCAAACTATCAGCACCTCAATAGGAAGCAATACAATGAGGATTAATGAGCCTGCACCAAAATTAACTGCCGTATAAAACTCAATGTTTTTGCAGGTTTTATCGGCAATGCGCTTTGCAAAATAATAAGGAATAAAGTTTAATGCTTTGCCTATTGCATAAACAGGAAAGCCCACAACCAATAATAACAGGTTTACAACAGTAATATATGATTTACCTTTTGATGCTGCATAAATAAGATGGTCGCGCAGCTTTAGTTGTTTGAGTTCATTATAGTATACATTCACTTCTTCTCTAAACGAAGCTGTTTCTTTTGGATGCTTCTCTGTTAATTCATTCAACTTTGCAACAATAAACTGCCAGTATTTCTGGTGGTCTTCAAGCTTATGGTAGTTAAGCTGATGTTCTTCTAAATATTGCGCCTTTAAAATAAACTGCAATTGCTCGATGACTACATCATTTTCTTTATCATCTAAATTAAGCGTTAAAGGTTTTAGTCTGTCTTCAATTTCTTTGGTAAGTTTTATAATTGCCTGCGGAGGATATTGTTTATACTCTTCATAATAATCTTTTACCATGATAGGCTCTCCCACCTGAAAATACGCGTCGCCTCTAAACGTAGCAGGAGTCGAATAGGTAACACCTACTGGCAGAATTTGTATATCATCCCTCCCGCCCTGCTCTATAAAACCCAATGCCATTTTAGCCGTACCTTTTTTAATAGGTATCAACCTGCGTTCTTGTACAGAATAGCCTTCGGCAAACACAATTAACTTTCTGCCCTCTGCCAGTTTTTTGTATACCATTTTAAATGAATCTACATTCTTTTTGGCGCTCTCATAACCCACATCTTTAAACCGGAATATAGGCAGCAGCCCTATTGAATAAAGCAGTTTAGATACGATGCCTTTTTTAAACGCATCGCCGCGAGCCATAAAATACGTGCGCGGAAATTGCAACAAATACGTAAATGCCATCGCATCCATAAATGAGTTGGGGTGGTTCATGGCAATTAACAAGGGTTGTTTTACACGGGCACGCTCTATGTTTTTGCTTTGTAGGCGCTTAAAAAAAGAAGGAAATAAAGGCGTTAAAGAAAATTGAAGAAAATACCAAAGCATAAATTAACTATTAAAATTCTTTGATAAATTTCAGTCAGAAGAATTTACAAAACATAAATTCTTCTGACTAAGTGGACCCGGAGGGATTCGAACCCTCGTCCAAACAAGGAATAAAAAAGCTTTCTACATGTTTAGCGCAAATTTAATTTTCGTCAAATGGCAGGTATTTACACAAACCAACCAAAAGCTTAGTTACTGATATTGTTTTAGTTAGCAACATCACTAAAACAACTTGCTATTTTATGATGCAACATCCCACTCGCTAAGCAAGGGCGCTAATGGGGTTGCAAAGGCTGAATTAGCTGAGCTAATTAAGCAGCCATGGCGTAGTTATTTTCGCCAATTGAAGTTTTGAGAATTAGGTTTTAGGTGTCATGTTCACAACACACCACATGCTTACAATGCTACTGCTCTCGCTGTCAAAACCGGTCGGGCCCATAAATCAAAGAACATACAAAGATACATAAAATTAAGCCCTTATATTTGCCAAAAAATATTTTATGAGTAAAATAAAGATTGGCGTATTGCGCGAAGAAAAAACTCCGGTTGATATGCGTGTACCGCTAACCCCGCTAATTTGCGCGGAGCTTACCAAACAATATCCTAACTTAGAAATCTATGTGCAACCCAGCCCCATACGTTGTTATCATGATAGTGAGTACACCGACTTTGGTGTTACGCTTAAAGAAGATATATCAGATTGCGATATACTGATGGGTGTAAAAGAAGTGCCGTATACCAAACTCATTCCCGATAAAAAATACTTTTTCTTTTCGCATACCATAAAAAAACAGCCGCATAACACAAAGCTTATGCACGCCTTAATAAGCAAGCGTATAGAGATGATAGACTATGAAACCCTAACCGACAAACACAATAACCGTATTATTGGTTTTGGGCGTTACGCGGGTGTGGTAGGCGCTTATAATGGATTTTTGGGTTATGGATTAAAATATGATTTATTTAGGTTAAACCCTGCACATAAATGCAGAGACAGGGCTGAAATGGAAGAAGAGTTAAAACGCGTTAAACTTCCTAATATTAAAATCGCGCTTACAGGTGGCGGACGTGTTGCCAATGGTGCTATAGAAACCTTATCTGCCCTGCGTATACGCAAAGTAACTCCCGAAGAATTTTTAATGAGCTCTTTTCGTGAACCGGTGTATTGCCAGCTAAACCCGAAAGATTATGTAGAACGCGAGGGCGATCATAACTTTGATTTACACGATTTCTTTAAACACCCCGAGCATTTTACCAGCAAGTTTGTACCCTATACCAAAGAGACTGATTTATTTATTTCCGCACATTACTGGGACCCGCGTTCTCCTAAATTATTTACTACCGATGATATTAAAGCTTCTGATTTTCATATTAGTGTAATTGCCGATATTACCTGCGACATTAATGGCTCTGTGCCTACAACTATGCGGTCGAGTACCATTGCCCATCCTTTTTATGGCTATAATATGAAAACCGATAAAGAGGATTTGGCTTTTACCAAAGATACCATTTGTATTATGGCGGTAGATAACCTACCCTGCGAGTTGCCTCGCGACAGTAGCGATGATTTTGGCAAAGATTTAAAAGAACGGGTAATACCCCACCTGCTGCATCACGATGCCGACAAGGTTATAGAGCGAGCCACCATTTGCAAACAAGGCAAGCTGATGCCCGCCTTTGATTATTTAAGCGATTACGCTTATTAGTGCAAATACTTTTACGGAAACTATAGGAAAAAGGCGTATTTTCAGAGAACATCCTCCTGTTAGTTTAAAGGTGTTAAAAAGAAAAAGGTACTCCTATTTTTGTATACTTTTGTGTAATGCAAAAAATAGCCCTATTTCTTATTGCTAATATTTATTGGCTCATAAGCATTAACTGTTTCGCTCAAAATGATTCTATTCTTCCTAAAACCACTACTCGCAAAGCCGTAGTATGCGAAATAAAAATGAAAGATGGGCTTTCTTACACAGGCTATATTCTGCAACAAACCGATTCTGTTATATCCCTAAAAAGTGAAGGGGGAGTTATGGTGCAAATACCTAAACACAATGTAAAGGATATTTTTTATGTAAAAAGTCATCCCATAGGCGACACTTTAGGAGGCGTAACCACCTATCCGGCTATAATTGCGGATAAATATTATGTTGCCGCAAGCAATGCTTTTCTTTTTAAACCAAAAGTGTTTTACGGCAGCAGCAATGATCTTATTTTTTATAATATAAATTATGCTGTTAGTCAGCATATTTCACTTGGCGTATCCACAGGCATTATACTTGCGCCTATTGCCTTTCATTTAAAAGCAAACTACCAGGTTTCGCATAAACTTTATATAGGTTTTGATGGGCTTTATGGCAGCGGCTCTTGGCTTACCTATAAATCGTATGGTGGCGGTGGATTAATGAAACTAACCTATGGCGAATATAAAAAGAACGTTACTGTTTTTGCAGGTTATGGCGATGTAAATTATTATGGAATAGCAGGCTTTCCTGTCGGCCATTACGCGGGTGGCGGATATAGCCGTAGTGGTGGATATACGCACACAGGTGGTGGAGGTGGATATAGTCATCATCATGGTGGTGGGTTTGGAGGCAAACGAGTGGGAAACGTTGATCATATTTATGCTTCTATCATTGCGGGGGCGGCAGTTAGCTTGCCTATTTCTAAAAAACTTTACTTTGTTGGCGAAGTTTTTGCTTTTCCGGAAATTGGAGCTTATTCCGTTTGCCCGGCAATTAGAACAGCAGGCAAAAAAAATATATCTTGGGTGTTTGGTATAGAGGCAAGTTATCAGGCAAATATAGGTAGTAATGAATTTGGTGTCTTCCGACAGCCCATACTTCCTTACATAGGTTTTTCTTTCAAATTATAGCTAAAAACTTATTTGTATATTTGAAACTCATTTAAAAAAACGGGTATTCGCATTTATGCGTAAGGTTTTATTACTGTTTATAGCTTTCCTTACTTTATCAGCCGATTGGGTTGAATATCCGCTGTTGCAACAAAAAGATGATACACAAGCAAAAATCAAAGCCGTTTACATATACGGATTTACCAAATACTTTGAATGGACTAACAACAAAGATGGAAATTTCACCATTACGGTTTTAGGCGAGAATTCAAATTTGGTAAACGAACTTAATATTACCATTAGAAACAAAATGGTAGGCTCTCAAAAAATTGAAGTTAGAAACCACGCCTCTATTGCTGATATTGAAAAGGTTAATATTCTTTATATAACCCCGGATAAATCTAATTTATTGTCCGAAGCATTGGCTAAATTTAAAGGTAAAAGCGTTTTAATTATTACAGAAAAACAAGGGCTTGCCAAAATAGGAGCCACCATCAATTTTATTGTAAAAGAAAATATTCAAAAATTTGAATTAAACAAAGCGGCCGCTTCAAAGGCAGGGCTAAATATGGGGGCCGGAATTGAAAAACTTGCTGTAAGCGTTATTGATTAAATGAAAGGGCTAAAAAACATATTCTTAATTTGCTTCTTGCCGGTAATGGCTTGGCAAACGAATATTGCCCAAACAAGCAAGGTAGAAAAGGCCATTGAATTATACTCAGCTAAAAAATTAGATTCGGCTAGAGTATTGATTGATGATGCTGTTCAAAACCCTGAAACAAACAAAGATTATCAGGCATGGATGGTACGTGGATTTGTATATAAAGAGTTATACAAAACCAATGAAGCCAAAAAGCCTGCGTCGCCATTAAGAGACAGCGCCGCCGTTTCTTTAGTGCAATCCTTACAATTAGATACCAAAGGCAAAAACACACAAAAAGATAATGTAACTCAATCACTAAAATACATCTCATCAACTTATTATAACGATATTAGTAAAACACTTGATACGGTAGGTTATAAACAATCTATGATTAATTCGGATAAACATAAAGCCATAAAGAAATTAATTGACCCCGCTTTTGATGAGAAAAAATACGATTATGACTTATATTCTACCATTGGGTCTATATTTGAGAAAGAGTATGAGCAAAAAACAGCTAAAAGCCTGCTTGATTTAGCCAAAACCTATTTACTGAAGGCTTATGAGATAAATAATAATACCGATTTTATTAATAAAAATTTAGGTGTATTGTATTATAATCAGGCTGTAGATATTATTAAAAAAATGGATTATGATATACCGCTTGACCAGTTGCCTGTTTACCAAGCTCAATCCGTTAAACTGGGGCAACAAGCCTTACCATATCTGCAAAAAGCCAATCAACTAAATCCTTCAGACAAGTTTGTTATTGAGGGACTTGCCGGCATTTACTATTTACTTAACGATACCGAAAAGTACAACGAATACAAAAAGAAGTTTGAGGAGATGAATAAACAATAAATGGCTTTTAAATTTACCATAGGAAGAAAAATAGGTGCGGGCTTTGGCTTGGTTATTTTATTTACAGTAATAGCCTTTATTTATACCAATGTAATTATAAACGATAGCAAAAAAAAAACCGACCAAGTTGTAAAAGTCGTAACCCCCAGCGTTGCTTCTCTAGAATATTTGCACTCTACTTTACAACGTTCACAGATTTTAATTACCAAATGGTTCCACATACAAAGCCCCGATGATGACCCATTTAAAAAAGATTTACGTGAACTTATTAAATATCAATACCCGTCCTTAAAGAAAAAGATTGACAGCCTTTCGATTAATTGGACACCCGAAGAAAAAGAGAGTATAAAAACCATCTTTTCATTAACAGATAATTTATTTAAGAGATACCAGGATGAGATAATGAGTCGGATAAATTCATTCTCCGCGTTTGATGATGCCGCTGTAAAATTTCCCGCACAAATGTCTTTAGAAGCCGCTGATGATGAATTAAAAACAATTTATAGTCAGCTTAACGAGCTTATTGACTCACAAAAAAACAATGCCGATGTGGTTACCCACAAGATGTTTACATCATTTAATTATTTACTTGATTTTGTGAAATATTTGGGTGCAATTTTAGTTATAGGCGGTATTCTTATTGCTGTATTTACTATACGAACTATCGTAAAACCAATTAGAAAACTAAAAAGTGTATTGCAGGATATGAGTTATGGTGTATTACCAAAAAAACGCATGAAATACAAAGGTGATGAAATTGGTGATATGAATATTGCGCTAAATGGTTTGGTGCAAGCTATGGAACTGACTACTGATTTTGCCAAAGAAGTAGGTAGCGGGAATTTTGGTTCCTATTACAAACCATTAAGTGATCAGGATAATTTAGGGCATGCTTTACTAAAAATGCGTGCCGATTTAGCGGAAAATGAACGTGTGCTTGAACAGAAGGTAATAGAACGTACCGAACAGGTAGTAAAACAAAGCGAAGAAATTAAAAGTAAAAACAACGAGCTTGAAATACTTTATAAACACGTTACCGATAGCATACGTTATGCAAAGCGCTTGCAAGAAGCTATTATACCAACTAATGTTGCCGTAAGGCAATTGTTTCCTCAATCCTTTGTGTTGTTTAGCCCTAAAGATATTGTTAGCGGAGATTTTTACTGGATAAACCAAGTAGAAAATAAATCGTATGTAGCGGCTATTGATTGTACAGGGCACGGAGTGCCCGGGGCATTTATGAGTTTAGTAGGCTATAATATTTTAAAAGAAATTACCCTTAATGATGAAGTTGCCATTGCTCCTTCTATCATTATGGACAGGATGAGTAAGGGTGTTGTAAAAACACTAAACCCTAAATCGGGTACGACAGAAGCCGCCAACCAAACTAAAGATGGTATGGATATGAGTTTGTGCTGCGTTGATTATCAAAAAATGGAATTGCAATACTCGGGTGCATTCAATCCTCTCTACTTGGTACGTGAGGGCAAGTTAATTCAATATAAAGCGAATAAATTTCCCATTGGATTTAGAGTAGACTATCAAATTCAAAACTTCACCAACAATGTAATCCCTTTACAAAAAGGGGATACTTTCTATATATTTAGTGATGGGTACGCCGACCAATTTGGCGGACCTAATGGAAAGAAATACATGACCGGAAACTTTAGAAACCTGCTTGTAGAAGCCAGTAAACAACCTATTGAAAAACAAAAAGATTTTTTAAATACCACTATAGAAAACTGGCGCGGAGAATTAGAACAGGTAGATGATATTCTTATTATTGGAGTAAGGATTTAATTGTTGCACCCACAATAATCAATCTCTAATTTACAACCTTCCATCGCTTATAATACTTCGTTTATAACTCCTTCATTTAAAATGTTTGTATCAATAGTTTACCATGCTTAACGTTATGGGAAATAGATTTACCTTTGCTTATTGAGCCTTAAAGAAAACATACGGGTGCTGGGTAAATTAAGTCCTAAAAAGGTTTTTAACGCCATTGCTGTTTTCGCGTCTTATCATTACTCACGTATTAGTAAACAAAACAAACATACGGGTATGCCTCTCTCGCTAAACTTTGAGCCTACTACATCCTGTAATCTTCGTTGTCCTGAATGCCCCAGTGGATTGCGTTCTTTTTCTCGTCCTACAGGTATGTTGGAGCAGAAATTCTTTCAAAAAACAATTGATGAACTATGTGATAAGCTAATTTATCTTACGTTTTATTTTCAGGGCGAACCTTATCTTAATCCTAACTTTTTGGACATGGTAAAGTATGCCTCGCAAAAGAACATCTTTACGTTTACTTCCACCAATGCGCACTACCTGAATGATGAAAATGCCAAAAGAACTGTAGAATCGGGTTTAGATAAACTTATCATCTCTATTGATGGTACTACGCAAGAGGTGTATGAACAGTACCGCGTGGGGGGTAACTTAGAGAAAGTAATTGAAGGCACTAAAAACATATTAAAATGGAAACAACAATTAAAAAGTAAAACACCTTACATCGTATTTCAGTTCTTAGTAGTAAAACCAAATGAGCATCAGATGGAAGACGCCAAAAGACTTACCAAAGAGTTGGGTGTTGATGAAATTAAATTTAAAACAGCGCAGGTTTATAACTACGAAAAGGGTAATAAATTAATTCCTGATAACATTGCATATAGTCGTTATAAAAAGGGGGCAAACGGCACTTATTCAATTAAAAACAAATTACTCAATCAATGCTGGCGTATGTGGAGTGGTTGCGTTATTACCTGGGATGGTCTTGTTGTTCCCTGTTGTTTTGATAAAGACGCGCAACACCGTTTGGGCAATTTAAAAGAAACTTCGCTTAAAGAAGTCTGGCACAGCGATGGGTATAATCATTTCCGTTCATCTATATTACACTCCCGCAAAGAAATTGACATATGCAGCAATTGTACCGAAGGTACTAAGGTTTGGGCGTAATATCTTTCTCGTTATTGCGAGCAAAACGAAGCAATCTGTTATTATATTGAGATTACTTCGTCGTACCTCCTCACAATGACGTATAAAGAGAATCTTTTATTGTGGAATGGTTAACTCCTTAATAATATTGGTAGCTCCGCCAACTTTATCAATCACAAACAATACATAACGCACATCTACACAAATGGTACGGTTAAGGTCTTTATCAAAAGCTATTTTGTGGCTAAGGGCTTCGTAGTTGCCATCAAAAGCCAAGCCTATTAATTCTCCCTTGCCATTCAATACCGGTGAGCCGGAGTTACCACCTGTAATATCATTGGTGGTAATGAAAGAAACAACCAAATCATTATGCGTTTTATCTAAATATTGACCAAAATCTTTTTTGCGTGCAACATCCACAAAGTTTTTAGGTAAATCAAAATCAATATCACCGGGTTTGTATTTTTCCAATACACCCTTCATGGTACAAACGCTTGATAAGTTAAGACCATCACGGGGATTGTAAGGTTTTACAGCACCGTAACTAACACGCATAGTAAAGTTGGCATCGGGGTACATTTTTTTAGGGTCGCTGGTAGCTAATACACCTTTTAAATACGATTTGCCCAACCAAACAGTTTGTGTTTGAAAATCGGTAAAGGCTTTTGCAAAATTAGCCGCGTAAAATGATTGAAAAGCGTTAGCGGTAAAAAAAGCTAAATCTTTATGCAGAACTGCGGTATCAGGTTTAGCAATAAAGTTGCTCCATTTAGTCGCATCCAATAGTAAAGTAGAAGCAAACGCATCAGCCGCATATGCTTCAAAAGTATGTACGTTGTTTAAATCTCCATATTTGTTTTTAAGCCAGTTGTAAAACGCTTTTGGCATTTGGTCTTGCGGAATATCGTTATAAAACATATTGGTTACAGCCGCCAAGATGTTTTTATCAGAAGCTATGTTCTCATCTTTCATAAAAGTATCGTGCGCTTTTTTAGCTGCTTCAATAGCTTTGGTAATTTCTTCGGGAGTAGCTTCTTTTTTAGAAAGCACTTTATCTAAAGCACCCATATCTGACGCGAATTTAATAAGTGGGGAGCCTAATATGCCCTCGTTTAAATACACGCGCCATTTGGCATAGGGAGTCCATGCTTCATAAGCTTTGCGATAGTCTTGAAAAATATTTTCGTATTCGGGTTTCCCTTTAGCCCAGTTAAGGAAATCACCTTCAGCTTTTTGTTTTTGTCCGTAAACATCATATTTAATTAGCTGTTTGCTTTCTCCGTCAAAAAATTTCCAGTAGTTTGCAATGTATGCGTATGAAGAAGCCAGTTGCAATTTAACTCCGGCATCTTTCAACATCTGCTCTTTCATTAGTTTTAAACGCACATCGCGCAGGTTAACTAAAGAAGGATTTTCTACTTCTACTTTTAGTTTAACGCCAAAAGAAGTTTCGTAACGGTTTGTTCCACCCGGATAACCATATATCATACTAAAGTCGCCATCTTTAACCCCTTTGATAGATACAGGCAGAAAATATTTTGGCACATACGGAATGTTATCGGCGGCATAATCCGCCGGTTTTCCATCTTTACTCATATAGACACGAAACACCGAGAAATCGCAGGTATGACGAGGCCACTCCCAGTTATCAATATCTCCGCCAAATTTACCTACGCTTTCTGAAGGAGCTCCTACCAAACGAACATCTTTATAGCGCTGATAAACAAAAAGCAGAAACTGGTTGTTTTTAAAGAAAGGGGCTACACGTGCTTCGTAGGTAGTACCTTCGGTAGCTTTTTTGCCTAAGTCGGCAAGTATATCATTTAGTTTTGCGAGATATTCCGATTCTTTCAAATCTTTGGTAAGCGCATTTACCTTATCAGTATAGTCTTCTATCCTTACCAAAAACTGAACGCTAAGATTTTCACTTGGAATTTCTTCCGCTTTGGATTTAGACCAAAAACCATCTCTTAAATAGTTGTGCGCTTCCGAGCTTGCTTTGGCAATAGCATCATAGCCGCAGTGGTGGTTGGTAAAAACCAAACCCTGGTTACTAACCAACTCTCCGGTGCAACCTCTGCCAAAAATAACAATGGCATCTTTTATGCTGGGTTTATTAATATCATATAACTGTTCTTTGCTAAGTTTAAGCCCTTTCTTTACCATATCATCATACACCTGCTGACCAAGCAGCATGGGCAACCACATACCTTCATCAGCCTTTACGGCTACATTAAATAAAAAGCTTACAATAAGCGCAAGAGTAATTTTATTTTTCATCATAAATTATTATTCGTTTTTAATTGTTTATAGTTTTTTTGAACTTATGTATTCACTTCGTTCGGCTGGTTTTAATGGGGCAAATTTAACAAAAGACTTGAAAGTGAAACACCCGCACATACCCAAAAACGACCAATGCTAAAAAAGGGCAGTTAAAAAAACATAGAAATGATCAAGTATTTAAAAACTATCTTTAGTGAGCGTTAAGTCGTTGATTAGCTTCACTACAAAATCCAGTTGTTCTTCTTTGTCTAACTCAGAGTTATCAAGTAATACAGCATCCGCAGCTTTGGTTAACGGGTTTTCTTTACGATGGGTATCATCATGGTCGCGTTCCATTAAGTTTCTTTTCACATCTTCGCGATTTACATGCATGCCTTTGCTGTTAAGCTCATCCACCCTCCTATCAACCCGCACATCCATATCTGCTGTCATAAATAATTTAAGTTCGGCATGAGGAAACACATTGGTTCCTATATCTCTGCCATCCATTACAATGCCTTTACCCTTGCCCATTTTGCGTTGCAGGGCAACTAAATGCGTACGTACTTCTTTTACAATACTTACTTTACTCACAATCTCTGCAACTTCCAAGCTACGTATTTTTCGCTCAACATTTACATCATTCAAATAAGTATCAGATGCTTTGGTTTGGTTATTGAATTTAAAACTTACATGCACATGAGGGAGAATAGAAATAATCTCTTCATCTAAAAACACCTTGTCTTTTATCATTCCGTTTTGAAGCGCGTATAGCGTAACACAACGGTACATAGCACCGGAATCTATATAAGCATAACTTAACCGGGATGCCAAAGCTCTGGCAAGCGTACTTTTTCCGCAGGAAGAATACCCATCTATGGCAACAATAATTTTAGACATACCTCGCCACAAATTTGGGATATGTTAATGTATAAAAAAAGTTTTTTTGTGAGAAAGAATTAAATATATAGTGGTGTACTTTGCCACAGATTTCACGGATTACACAGATTGATTACACACAAATAGTAGTAAAGAAATTAGTAAAATAGTATCTGTGAAATCTGCGTAATCTGTGGCTATTTCCTATTTCAACAACTCTGCCACAGGTTTTGCCCCTTCAATAGCCTCATAAAGTAATTTCTGAATCTGGGTATGTTTGCCACAGATTTCACGGATTACACAGATTGATTACACACAAATAGTAGTAAAGAAATTAGTAAAATAGTATCTGTGAAATCTGCGTAATCTGTGGCTATTTTCTACTTCAACAACTCTGTAATAGGTTTGGCTCCTTCAATAGCCTCATAAAGTAATTTCTGAATCTGGGTATGTTTGCCACAGATTTCACGGATTACACAGATTGATTACACACAAATAGTAGTAAAGAAATTAGTAAAATAGTATCTGTGAAATCTGCGTAATCTGTGGCTATTTTCTACTTCAACAACTCTGTAATAGGTTTGGCTCCTTCAATAGCCTCATAAAGTAGCTTTTGAATTTGTGTGCGAATACCACTCTTAGCCAGTTTGTTCTCATCGGCATTAGGATACACACGATTGGAAAGAAACACATACACCAACCCATTAGCAGGGTCTGCCCAAACTAAAGTACCTGTGAAACCGGCATGACCAAAACTTAAAGGAGAGCAGTTCTTTGCAACCGGACTATCCTTCTTGGCATCTGTTTCAGGTTTATCAAAGCAAAGACCTCTACGATTCTTAGGACAATACAAACACTTTTGGGTAAATTCTTTTACGGTAGTAGAATCTAACCATTGTTTGCCCGCATACTTTCCTTTATCTAAATACATCTGCATCAATGCGGCTAAATCAGTGGCATTGGCAAACAAACCGGCATGCCCCCCTACTCCACCCAACAAAGCTGCTCCGGGGTCGTGCACATAACCTTGCACAACTTGTTTACGGAATTTGGTATCGTTCTCGGTAGGCGCTATGTTCTTTTTATCATAATACGCAAGGGGTTTATAAACCAGGCTGCGCAAGCCCATCTTAGTATAAAAGTTTTGCTGCACATAGTCATTAAGCGGAGTTTTGGTAATCTGTTCAATAATCTTCTTCGTATAATAATAACCAATATCACTATACAAGTACTCTCCTTTTTTACCAAGTTTACAGTTTGCAATCATCTTGTAAATACTATCGGTATAATCTGCACGGATAAACAAACTATCTGCTACTTGTTTACTAAATAGGGTGGTAGAAACCTTGCTGTAATAACCATCTTTAAAACTATTATCTTTCTTTAAAGTAGATTGATAGAAGGGAATCCATGCGGGAAGCCCTGCCTGATGCGTAAGCATTTCTTTGATGATGATGTTTTCTTTGTTTGTCTTTAATTCAGGTAAGTAGTGTACTAACTTCTGGTTAACATCTATCTTTTTCTTTCCTGCCAAATCCATCAGAGCCAGTGCAGATGCCGCTACTTTGGTAACGGAAGCAATATCATAAATGGTTTGGTTAGTTACGGTATCGGTTCCTTCGTAGGTAAACTTTCCGAACGATTTGCAGTAAAATATCTTTCCGTCTTTAGCCGCTACAATCTGACAACCCGGGTAACACTTATCGCTAATGCCTTTTAGCGCGATGCTGTCGATTTGTGCGAGCTTTTTTTTTTGAATCCCTAATACAATGGGAGCAACTTGCTGCATTCTGATGGTAGTGGGAATTATAATGCCGGTGTTTCGTTTAAAGGGATAGGTTGTAACGGGTAGTTTGCCGCTTACACCCAAAGCCCCTGCCACCACATCTGATGCCGCTTTCTGCGCATAGTTATTATACTCATAACCTTCTATAACGGCATTGGCATTAGGCAGATTTTTAAACTTATTAAACAAATAAGGGTTAGAGAAAAACACTACAATGGAAGGTTTCAGTTTTACCAACGTATCAATAAAAGCAATGCTTTGTGGGCTTGCCCCAAAATTATCCGTTGGTTTTTGATTGGTTTTATTTACCTGAATTATAATGGTGTTGTAAGCACTTAGTTTTTTAAGAAGCGTATCATACACCGACTTCTTTTCATCGTGGGTTACTCCGTAATAATCTGTTTTAAAGTACTGAGCCAGGTTTTGTGAGAACATATTCCTATCAGTTGCACCAATTGATATTTCTGCAATCTTTAGGGTATCAGGTTTTAAAAGAGGTACAATATTATTCTTGTTGCTCAACAGCGTAATGGCGTTTTCATACAGTTTGGTATTTAGGATTACCGATGCGTTGGTGTTTATCTCGTCGTTCAGTAAACGGGTTGGAGAGAACCTTGCACCGTTATTTAAACCACACCAGTATTTTACTTGTAGTATCTTCTTACAACGCGCATCAATTTCATCTTGTATAATATCATTGTTAGCGATGGCTTTTTTAATTTCTTCTATGGCTTTAGGCACGTCTTCGCTAAACAACAACATGTCATTTCCTGCCACCAACGCTTTAGCATCAAGCATACCGGGCTTGTTATAATCGGCTGCGCCCTTCATGTTCAGGGCATCAGTAAAAACCAATCCTTTAAAATTCATTCTTTCTTTCAATAGTTTTTGTACGATGTTCTTAGACAGCGTACTCGGTAAATTCTTTGTAGTATCTAATTGAGGGATGAACAAATGAGCCACCATAATGCTTCCCAAGCCACGCTCAAATAAGTACTTGAAAGGAAATAACTCAAGCGTATCTAACCTTTCTAAGCTATAAGGAACCACTGGCAATGTTTTGTGCGAGTCTTTGTCGGTATCTCCATGCCCGGGGAAATGCTTGGCACAAGCCAATACATGTTCATCCTGCAAACCTTTCATATATAAATACGATTTTTTTGCCACAGCCGTTTTATCTTCTCCGAAGGAACGCATAGAGATGACAGGGTTATTGGGGTTGTTATTGATATCTGCCACAGGCGCAAAGTTTACATGTATGCCCACTGCCTTGCATTCACGCGCAATTTGGCGACCCATGTAATAAATCATCGAATCGTTTTGCATAGCAGCTAAGGTCATCTCTCGCGGATATTGGGTAGTACTATCCAAGCGCATTGCCAAACCAAACTCCCCGTCGATAGCCATCAGCAAAGGTGTTTTAGCTTTGCTCTGATAGTAGTTTGCCAGTTTGGTTTGTCGCACAGGACCACCCTGCATAAATATCAGCCCGCCAATGTTGTACTTAGTAACCAACGAATCTATCTGCCGTACATGCTTCATGTCTTTATTGCTCCAGGCAGCCACCATAAAGAGTTGCGCCAAACGCTCATCGGCATTAAGACTGGCATATACAGAATCTACCCACTTGCTTTCGTTTACAAAAGGAGGTAAAACATTTTGTGAAAAACAAAATGTTTTAATGAGGCAATTCGTCAATATGACAATGAGCCAATGAGATGTTTTAATTTTCAAATTGCCTAATAGACTAATTGCCAAATTGATTTTCATGCCGCATAAAAGTAAATTTATAAAGCACTGCGCCATTGCCTTTATGCAAAGGTTGCTAACAGACTTGTTTTAATAATTAGGGATGTGTAATTATAAGAAACAAGTTAAACGGGAAGTAGCTTAGTTTTAGCACTATTTCCCTTTAATAGAAATAGTATTTGATTTCTCAAACATACTAAGTGATTTCGATACGATAGGCATGGATCTACCATAAATATCTTGATATTTAATTTCGATAGTAAAATCTTTTATAATTTTCCGAAACTGAGCTTTAAAGTCCTCAAATGCTTTATAACCATCAAATATTTCTGAAATATTTGCATTGAATGGAGTCACACTAAATAATACTATTTCAGAATCGCGAGCTAGTGTGAAATCCATGCCATCAAACATAAAATCACGCCAAATCACGTTATCAGATACAGGAAGGTTTGTGTAAAAATTGGTTGATTTTATTTCTTTACCGTTTGTTAGTAGAATTTCCTTTATTATCAAAGGTCCAAGACCACAGTTCATAAATTTTATTTCTAAATGTTGTTCCAAATTGATATAAATAATTTGTCCAAATGGTCGAGCAAGTTCTTGAAGTGTAAATTCATTACGTTGATCTTCTATTTTAGATACAGAAATAGATATATATGTTAATACAATTAAACTAATAAGCGATATAATTGGATTGAGTATACCTCCAAAATAATCGCCAAATTGTCCCCAATGCTCTTGCTTGTCAGAAATGGTATGGCTGTAGAAACGAATTATAAATGGTAGAAGTGCAGCAACAATAACTAATATAGCTACAACCCAACTAATTATTAAAAGACGCTTTATATTCATATTGGGGTATTAATTAGAGCAAACCTACAAAAAACTTTTTTAAAGCAAGCCCGTTCCTAAGCCAATGGCAAGAAGGATAATCATAATGGTTACGGTGTATTGAACAACGGTAAGGGTAATTTTTTTAAGCAGTTTACTGCCTATATAAGCCCCTGCAAAGGCAGATACAATGGCAGAGATGAGCAGAGTTAAGTTATCGTGAATATTGATGTTTGATAAACGAGAAAAGTAAACCGAGAGACGGGTAAAATCAACCGCGCAGGCAATAAGAATACCGGTGGCAATAAAGTTTTCTTTGCTTAAACCGCAGCGCAACAAAAACATGCTTCTTAGCGCACCCTGGTTGCCCGAAAAGCCTCCAAAGAAACCGCTTACTATACCACCTACATACAATTGGTTTTCTTTAAACTGAATTTGGTTAAGCGCAGGCAGGGCTTCGAACAAGGCAAATACTATCATTAACACAGCTATGATAAGTTTAATAAGCGTAACAGAAAACAACTTGCCCTGCATGGTATAACTATACAAAACCACATCGCTTGAAAAATACAGCAGCAGCTTAGCTCCAATAAATGCACCTATTACAGATGCAAGTCCGAACTTAATACCCACCCTCCAATTGATTTGTTTGCCAACCAATACTATTTTAAACAGGTTGTTTAGCAGGTGTACAATACCCGTAAGGGCAATGGCAACCTCTACCGGAAAAAACACAACAAGTGCCGGCGTAAGTATAGTGCCCAGCCCAAAACCCGAAAAAAAGGTAAGCAGCGATGCTACCAAAGCTACTATAGAGATAATGAGGATTTCCATTGCAGCAGTATCTTACTTAAACACATCACTCATAAACCTACCATCTCTGTATTTAAGCTCTATCATTTTATTATCCCCTACATTCTTTATCAATTCATAACCCGCATAACCTACAAGACCTGCCAAAGGGATTAAAAGAACTTCTCCACTGGGGTTTTTTGAAGGGTTTCTTTTGGATTTTCTTCCTGTAGTAGGAGTTTTATTTTCCGGAACAATAAAATATCTTGCCTTCCTTTCCTTCTTAAACTTAACAGGTAAATTTGTACTTATATTATCGCTAAGAGCAATATTATAAATTGTATTTAAAGAAGCACTTATAATGTAATTCTCTCTTCTATTAAAAAATACCTTCGACTTATTTAGAAAGAAGTAAGCAGAATCTTTGGGAATATCCATTTCACTAAATAGGCAAATAGTGTTTTTAATAGCTTTTTGCTTATTGGCTTTTAAAGCATTTACTCCTGCAAAATATACATTGATAGTAAGCGTAGCTATCGAATCCTTTTCAGAATATTCATTCAAACAAAAGGCATCAGCTCCCATTTTTTTCGCGCTTGTTTGAAGTGGAATCAACCACCTTATAACATTAGCAGGATAGTGATAGGTATTGCCCTTAATTCGTAAAGTAGCTATATATTTTAGTTTTGAAGTATCTCTGGTATCTTCAATATAATCCATTGTTTTAACAAGATATTCGTGCTGAAACCCGGATTGTTTAAGTATATCTACCTTTTGACCGAAAACTACCTTACAACTAAACAAACAAAGTAGTAAAATTCTGTTTTTCATATAAAAATGGAAGTAATAAACACAAACCTACAAAATCTTCTTCTTAGTCTTTGGCAAATAAGTTGGGGTTTATGCGGTTAAAATCCTGATTGCTATATCCTGTATGGTGATTATAACAACATAAACACGGTTTATTGCAATATAAAAACCCAAAGTGGTTGCATAGATTATGATTGTCGAAAAAACACACATTTTAAATTACTCCCCCTATTTTTAAACACCTGTTTATAAAAAAGATACTTATTTTTAAACATACCCCCTATTTTTTTACATACATTTGCCAAAAAAATTACATAAAATATGGAAAACCGCAGATTTACAGCCCTACAAGAAGTATCTAAAAGAACCCCGGTTGAGCCTATTGCGCCAAGCGGACAAATATCAGCCTATTATGGCTCTAACGTGTTTGGACACGATGCCATGAAAGAGTTTTTAAGCGAAGAAGCCTTTAGCATGGTACAAAACGCCATTGAAAAAGGCACTTCTATAGACCGTAAAATTGCCGACCAAGTGGCCTCTGCCATGAAAAACTGGGCGGCAGGTAAAGGCGCAACTCATTATACCCATTGGTTTCAACCCTTAAATGGCACTACTGCCGAAAAACACGACGGTTTTTTTGAACCATCAGAAAACGGGCGTGCTATCGAACGCTTCAGCGGTAATCAATTAGTACAGCAAGAACCCGATGCGTCCAGCTTCCCCAGCGGAGGCATACGCAATACCTTCGAGGCGCGTGGTTATACCGCCTGGGACCCTACCTCGCCCGCTTTTGTGTTTGATAAAACCCTTTGCATTCCTACTATTTTTGTATCGTATACAGGTGAAGCGTTGGATTTTAAAACACCTTTGCTACGCTCCTTAACCGCTTTGGATAAAGCCGCTACCGATGTTTGTCAGTATTTTGATAAAAACGTAACCAAAGTAATTGCCACATTGGGTTGGGAGCAGGAATACTTTTTGGTTGATGCCGCCTTGTTTAATGTGCGTTACGATTTGCAACAAACAGGCAGAACGTTGATTGGCGCATCTCCTGCAAAAGGACAACAGTTAGAAGACCACTACTGGGGCTCTATACCGGCACGTGCTATGGCATACATGCGCGATTTTGAATTAGAGTGTCATTTGCTTGGCATACCCGTTCGTACGCGTCATAACGAGGTCGCCCCTGCACAGTTTGAGTGCGCCCCCGTGTTTGAAGAAGTAAACTTAGCGGTTGACCATAATCAATTGCTGATGGATATTATGGAGAAGGTCGCTCTGCGCCATAACCTGCGTGTGCTATTACACGAAAAACCCTATGCAGGTGTTAACGGAAGCGGCAAACACAATAACTGGAGCTTGGCTACCAACACGGGTAAAAACTTGTTGAGTCCGGGCAAGACACCAAAAACCAACCTGCAATTCCTTACCTTCTTTATCAATACCATTAAAGCCGTACACGAGCATGCCGATTTATTGCGTGCGTCTATCGCGTCTGCCAACAACGACCACCGTTTGGGTGCTAACGAAGCTCCGCCCGCTATTATGAGTGCTTTCTTAGGCGACCAGCTAAGCAAAATATTGGATGACTTGGAAACCAGTGTAACGGATAAGAAAATGACTCCCGAGCAAAAGACTGCGCTTAAAATGGGCATCGGTAAAATACCGGATATTCTTTTAGATAATACCGATAGAAACCGTACTTCACCTTTTGCTTTTACAGGTAATAAGTTTGAGTTCAGAGCGGTGGGTTCTTCCGCCAATTGCAGCGGACCAATGACTACCCTTAACGCTATTGTCGCCGAGCAGTTGATTAAATTTAAACAGGATGTAGATGCTTTGTTAGAAAAAGGCATTGAAAAAGATGAAGCTATCTTCCAAGTATTGAAGAAAGAAATTGTGGCTTCTAAAAAAATACGTTTTGAAGGAAACGGTTATGGCGATGAATGGAAAGCAGAAGCTAAAAAGCGCGGGTTGAATAACTTCAATACCACACCAATTGCTTTAGATGCTTATGTATCTAAATCGTCTTTAAAATTGTTTGAAGACCTGCATATACTTTCTCACAGAGAACAAGAAGCTCGTTACGAAATTGCCTTGGAAACTTATACGAAGAAGATACAAATAGAATCGCGCATTATAGGCGATATTGTAACCAATCAAATTATTCCTTCGGCTATTAAATACCAAAAGACATTGGTAGATAACGTTAGCGGCATGAAGCAAATTTTTGACGGAGCTGAATTCAAAAAGGTTGCCGATGCGCAATTAGATATGATTAAAGAAATATCAGAACGTGTTACCACCATCAAAACAGATGTAGAGAAAATGATTGAAGAACGCAAAAAGGCAAACAACTTAGAAGGCGCTAAAAAACAAGCCCATGCCTATTGCGATAAAGTAAAGCCTTTGTTTGAATCTATCCGCTACCACGTTGATAAACTTGAGCTGCTTGTTGACGATGCCGCATGGCCTTTGCCTAAGTACCGAGAGATGCTGTATTTGAAGTAGGCTTTAGCTATTATTAATTCAGGAAATCCCCTTCAGTAATGTTGGGGATTTTTTGTGTATTTAAAATAAGTTACATTTGTTAGAACTAAACCCAACCTTTTACCAAAAGCTCTCGTAATAGTGTAATATAAGGGATTCTAAATTGTATAACTCAAAAATAAACTCAATGAAAAAAAACAGTAGAATAATCGCAAGTCTTTTTTTGCTTCTGACTTATTTCAACAATAAAGCACAAACAGATACAGTTATTATATTACACCAACCCTGTAATCATGATGGAATTGTTGTTTCACAGGTTACCGGTTTAACTCCCCCCATAACCTATCAATGGTATTATGGTACTACTTCGTATTCAGTTACTTCTAATAATTTGACGGATACCATCACTAACTTCCCTGGCGGTTATATTTCTTGTTCTGCTACCAGTGTAGCTGGACCAGGAGCTTATTCTTATAATTTTTCGACAAACCCGTTTACTTTTAACGCAAATGTTACCAATCCGGTATGTCCGGCAACTATGGGTTCGGGTACTGTTAGTATAAGCGGAGGGACAGCTCCATATACAGTACAATGGTATAATACAGTTACATCAGTTTTAGTTTCTACCGGAATCACTACTAATTCCTTGTCGGTTGGACAATATGGTGTAGAAATTACCGATGCAAATAACTGTGTTTATGGCTTTCACGAAGGTGATTTAGACTCTATTGGTGTATATCAACTATCACCCTTAACGGTTTCTGTTTCTACAACAACAGCAAATTGTACGAATGGAATGGCGAATGTTACCTCTGTTACCGGAGGCGTACCTCCTTATACGTATTTATGGAACAGCGGGCAAACATCACAACAAATAACAAATCTTATTTCGGGGTATTATAATGTTACCGTTACAGATGCACAAGGTTGCCCGGGTGGTGGAGGTGGATACGTCCCGCAGGGAATTACCATAAATGACAGTACGGTTGTAACGCCAGCTACTTGCATTCAAAGCAATGGTAGTGCTATTTCTTTTGGTTCGGGCGGAATACCGCCTTATAGCTATATATATAGTAGCGGACAAACCACACAAATGGTAACAGGTTTAGTTGGTAGTAGTTATTATCAGGTGCAGGTTACTGATGCTAATGGTTGTATAGGCTCAGGTGCTTTTTTTGTAGGGACTTCAACGCCAATAACAGTTAGCTACGCAGTTACTGCAAGTTCTTGTACCGCATCCACAGGTTCTGCAACCCTTACCATCAGCGGAGGCCTTGCCCCTTATGTAACTACTTGGGATATGTATCCTGCACAAACCGGAACAGTAATTAGTAATTTAATTTCAGGTGTTTATCAATTTAATGTAACGGATGCTAATAGTTGTGTGCAAACAGGTAGTGTTTATATTCCTCCTGTATCTAATTTAAGTGCTTATCCTTATAGCTCAAATTCTGCATGCCCTAATAATAATGGTAGTGCTTCTATAAGCGCTTACTCAAGTTACCCGCCTATTACTTATTTGTGGAATACAGGTGCAACTACTCCTTCCATTAATAATCTAAGCCCGGGTACATATTCTTGCACAATTTCTGATTCCTTGGGTTGCCAGCATTTTAAAACAGTAACCGTATTAGGAACTATCAATATAGGGCTTAACACAACACCAGCTACCTGTATTTTTAAAAACGATGGGTCGATAAACCTTACCCCAAGCGGAGGAACCGCGCCATACAGCTATTATTGGTCTAACGGACAAACAACGCAGAATATATCCAATTTGGCTACAAATATTTATACCGTTACGGTTACTGATGTAAACAATTGTTTTGCTACAGATACTACTTATGTCGGATATAATACCACTAATAATAGTTGCTACTGTACAATAATGGGTAATGTTTATTACGATGCCAACAATAATTGTATTAAAGACGCGGGAGAAACAAACGTAGATAATATGCTTATTAAAAACAATAATACGATTACAGCTTTTGACATAAATAATTACATGTACACAGACATGAATGGAAATTACTCTTTTATTTTACCTACGGGTAGTTACAATATACAAGAGGTAATTCAATATATGTATCCACCTAGTGCTTGTCAAAGTAATTCTAACCCTTTAACATTAACAGCATCTGCAGGCTGTACTTATACAGTAAATTTTGCAAACCTTATCAATCCGATACATGATGTTCACATCTATAATACTTCATGGAATGCGGCTCAACCAGGCAATAACTATGTTCAGCAAGTAATAGTAGAAAATGACGGAACAGTTCCTGAAAACAATATTCAATTGGGTTATGCTGATGATGGACAGTTATCTTATACAAGTTCTTCCGGTATTTCATTAACTCAGCCTAACTCAGCCTTAGCCCCTAATTGGTACGATAATACCAACACAGTTCCTACGCTAAATCCGGGTCAATGGGCATCAACTTTAATTACGTATGCTGTTCCTACCAATATTCCGCTTGGCATAGTAGTTAACTTTTGGGATTCAACGGCATATGCTGCTCCTATGAGTAATTGGTTAAATGATTATACTCCATGGAATAATATAAAAGCATTTAATACAATTGTTACAGAATCTTTTGACCCAAATTTTAAAGAAGTTTCACCTCAGGGTGTTGGTCCACTGGGTTATGTAAACTCTACAGATACTGTTTTTGATTATGTAATACACTTTCAAAACACCGGTACAGCAGCAGCAAATAAAATTGTGGTAAAAGATTCTATTGATTCTGATTTTGTCATCGAGTCTTTAAAACCGGGGTATTCAAACCATAACTACATAGCTGCAATTGACAATAATAACGTACTGACTTTCACATTCAATAATATTAATTTACCAACTATGAGTAGCTACCCCTATGGTAGTATAGGTATTATTGCTTATAGTATTCATGCAAAGAAAAACCTTGCGCAGGGAACACAGTTTAAAAACTATGCTTCTATTTTCTTTGACTATAATGCACCTGTTATCACCAATACAACCATTAATACGATAAATAATAGTGCCGGTATTAATGAGATAAAAAGTACTGATAATAGTATGAGTTTGTTTCCAAACCCAACGGCAGAAGGATATTCTTTAAAAATTAGTCTAGCCGATGGTACGTCAAGTGGGCAAGTTAAAGTTTATAGCTTGGAAGGAAGCTTGGTTGCAGAAGATAACATTGCTTTAGTTAAGGGCGAAAACGTATTTAATTATTCAGCGGCAAGTCTTGCGGCAGGTATTTATGTTATCAGGGTTACAGAGGGTGGCAGACAGCATATAACAAAACTGAGTGTAGTGAAATAAGTAATTTCACCCAAAAAGTAGCTTTGAAGATAAAAAACCCAACCTTTGTCTTTTTAGTTACGTATTAGTTAATGAAACTTATGTTTAGTCCTTTTTAATGAATATTGAACTTGATCTGATTACGGCGTGTATAAACCGTGAAAGAAGGGCTGAATATGAGTTATATAAACTTACGTATAGTTACCTGATGAGCATTTGTATTAGATATACCAATAACCGAGAAGAGGCTGAAGACGGCTTAAATATTGGGTTTTTAAAGATTTTGCAAAATCTTAATAAATACCGTGCCGAGGTGCCTTTTAAGGCATGGGTAAGAAAAGTGATGGTTAATACCCTGATTGATGAATATAGGAAACAAAAGAAACACCAGGAGCAGATAAAATATGTTGAAGATTATATTGAAACAAGTAGTTTTTCTGATGTAAACAACGCCCTTACTAAAATGAATACGGAGCAAATACATGCTATGATAAAGAAACTGCCTCCTACCAGTCAGCAGGTATTTAATTTATATGCCATAGATGGATTTGCACATAAAGAAATTGCCAAAATGCTTGATATGAGTGAAGGAACCTCTAAATGGCATTTGAGTTTTTCCAGACAACAATTGCAGGAGATGATTGCAAATATGGTTTTACCAAAAACAATTGTATCATGAGTACAGAACAGGAAAACTTTGATGAGATATTAAGGTCAAAATTATCGGAAGGTAATTTTGAGTTTAATGAGGCTAATTGGGATAAAGCCGAAGCACTTATTATTCAGGCGGATAAGAAACGCAAAAGAAGACGTATTGGATTTATATTTTTGATAGGATTAACGTTAGGTATTTGTTTAATGATTCCTTTTATTGGAAGTGAAAAAGAAAGCTTAAAAAGTGAGAATAAAACAAACAATGTTGACAAAAGAGAGGTAGAGGAAAGTGGTAGTAAAGCTGAAATAAATCAGATTTCTAATGTTCCTTCTGATAGGAATAACCAAGGGAACAATAAGCAGATAAATACAACCCAAACAAATGAAACTTCTTTAAGAGTAGAAACAGGAATCAATTCCGAAAAAGAAGATAAAACTGTAAGTTCCAATTCTTCACAAAAGAATGCTTCTAGTAATGTTGTTGTTTTTCCTGCTGAAAAAGCAGAAAAACACATAGGCAAATCTAACGATGCGCCTGCTTCTCAATCTAAAAACAACATAGACTTTAAAAAGAAAACTCAAGAAAGCACTAATGGAGATAATATTTCAAACAATACTCCGTCAAGTACAAACAAAAATAACACATCTACAAATAAAGAAGTAAACGGTACTGCCTCTCAACAAGAACAGGCTCTAGAAGAACCTAAAACCATTTCTAAAACAATAGATACGACAGGTGTTTCTTCTACTAAAAATAAAATTGCAGCAAAAGATACTGCTATGGTTATTAAAGATAGTGTAGCAACAAACAAAAAAGACTCCGTTAAATCTGTCGCAAAAGATTCAAGTATAAACAGGAGCACTTTAAAAAATGGACAGAGATTTATTTATTCAATTGATGCGGGAGTTAATTATGCTTTGGGTTGGACAAATAACTTGGTAAAAGAAGCCAATGGTTTTAATGGAATACTTGGTATTAGCGCCACGCATTTATTTAACCAACATTGGGGTGCTTTGTTAGGTATTCAATACAATAGTTTGGCGCATTTAAGTTATAGTAGCTACGCAAGTAGTAATACGCAACTTGGCTTTGGCTATACTACTACTTATACCACTATTACTCCTAAAATACTTTACTACGTAGCTATACCTATTAAATTACAGTATTTATTTAATAAAAACAGCATATCGGTTGGCGCGAATATTTTGCATCTTTTAAATACATCCAGTACGGTTAGCACCTATACACAATCTGATTTTACAACCTCTAGCCATGCAACCACTACCAAAATGGGTTATATGGATGGTATTTCTGCTTGGGATATACAACCTGCTGTAGCTTATCGTCGTAAAATTTATAAAGGCTTTAGTGTATGCGCAGAAGCGTATTATGGATTGATAGATATAAAGAGTAATTCGTTTTTCGGAATTAATAAATTTGAAAGGAATAGCGGATTCAAACTAGTTTTATCGTATAGTTTTATTAAATAAATGAACATGAAAAAGGTTAAGAATATAATAGCTTTACTAACAGTGGTTCTACTTACTATTACCTGCAAAAAAGAGCATGTACCTACCACCACCACAAGTGCCCCTGTGTTTTATTTTAATGGAATTGTAAATGGCACTACAACCAGTATTGATGCGGGGATTAATAACTATTATATGCACTCTTCATACACGCAGGATACGAATCATGTGTATAATTTCATAGGGAACTTACAAAAAACAACCTCTAATCTTAGCAGTATTGAAATTCAATTAAACGATTATAAAGTTTCTCCTGTTAATAGTAGCACACAGCCTGACAGCTCTTTTGCGACAGGCAGTATTTATTCTTATTATTCGGTTGGTGTAACAGATACGGTATATAACGTGCAATTTAACTCAACTTATGTAAATGGAACCCCACAAACTTATACCTGGACTTTTGGCGATGGAACTACCTCCAATAATGCGAATCCTTTACATTCTTATGCTGCTATTGGAAATTATAATGTTTGTTTAACTATTACAGGTACTACAGGCACAAGTAGCATTTGTAATAATTTAAATCTTTCGTCCGCCAGTGCGATGGCTCAAAAAGTAACTATTTCAAGTTTTTCAGTTGGAAGTACCCTCTATTATACTGCTACAACAACCTCTATTACACCATATAAATATGTTTGGAATTTTGGAGATGGTTCCTACACAACAGATACTACTACAGCTACTACTTATTCTGTTTCTCACACATATACTAACACGGCGATATATGATGTTTTTTTAACGGTAAAAGATTCTTCCGGTTCAGATACGGTAAGTACCCGTTATAACGCATCAACTTCTGCTTCAGTCGGTGTAACTAATTTTACGTTTGGCAATATTTCTAAAGTTATTAACATTGGTTCTCCATACAAACTATCAAATGTTATTATTAAATGGACAGACGCTTCGGGTAATGTTTATACTTCCAACAACAACATGGCACAACCATCCGGCAGCTTTTTTAAAATTCTTTCTGAAGAGTCTTATCAAAACAATACAAACGGGCAACTTACCCGAAAGCTTCATGTTAGCTTTACTTGTACTTTATACAACGGTACAAGCTCTATACAAATTGCCAATGCAGATGCTGTTATTGCGGTAGCTTATAAATAATTTTAAAGAAACCCAACCTTTTATAAAAACCTTCCGTATTAGCATAGTAAGAACATAAACTAAATAAACTTAAAAAAACATGAAAACGGCTATGAGAAACAAAATGAGATTAAAGAAAGTATTTGGCATAGCAGCCATGTGCTTAGGGTTAAATGCAACCATAAATGCACAATGTAGTGCCGGATTTATTTATACGTTAGGTAGTTCAGGCGTAGTAAATTTTACCAATACTTCAACGGTAACTATGGGAACCCCTACTTATAGTTGGTATTTTGGTAATGGAACAACTTCAAATGCAGTATCACCTACAGATACTTTTCAGTATAATGGCACATATAATGTTACCTTGTTTCTTAATACAGGTTCTTGCGTTGATTCTATTTCGCAAAGTGTTACGGTTACTAATGGGTTAACATGCAATATAGTCCCAAGTTTTTCATATAGTGCCGGAAGTAACGGGCAAATAAACTTTACAAACACTTCAACTAATTTACCCACAGGTGCTTTGTATTATTGGGGTTTTGGAGATGGTTATTCTTCTAATCTGGTTTCACCTTCGCATGAATATAGCTTAAACGGATCTTATGTTGCTCAGCTATCTATTTATAATGCAAATCTTACTTGTCATAGTGCAATTAATCAAACAGTTACTGTATCTAACGCCGCTATTTGTAATTTAAGTGTAAATTATACTTATACGCTTGGTAGCAATGGTCAGGTAAATTTCACAAACAGCTCTACCGGCACTGACTCAAGCCTTAACCCTAACTGGAACTTTGGAGATGGAACTTCGTCTACAATTCAATCACCGTCACATGTTTATACCTATAATGGGACATATTACGTAAATTTACACTTAGGAGATAGCCTGACCACTTGTTATGGTTCTCATCAAGATACTATTACAATTACTAATGCCCCTACAGCTCCTGTATGTAATGCGTATTTTATTGACAGCGTACAAGCTAATGGTACAGTTAATTTTACAAATTTATCTTCGGGGACTACGACGAATACTACATATTATTGGACTTTTGGAAATGGGGATACATCTACTTTAGCTAACCCTTCTGCTACATACACAGCTAATGGCGTTTATATTACTTATCTGCAAATAAATGATTTAACAACCGGTTGTTCGAGCACATCTTTCGATTCGGTATTCATAACCAATTTGGTTCCATCATGCGTACCTTCTGTTAGTTTTTATATGATTAATCAAGACTCTATAGCTCCTGGCACATGGGGCATTATTCCTAATTATTCCTCACAGGTTACCGGAGCAATGTGGTATTGGGGCGATGGAACTTCTACCCCGGGTCTTTATCCAAGTCACCCTTATGCTACAGCCGGAGAATACAATATTTGTGTACGTGTTTGGTCTTCTTGCGGAGATTCAGCATACGTTTGTCAAAATGATAGCTTGTTTCGTTCAACCAGCATGATACAGGTAAACGTAATAAACACTACTGCCGGAATTAAAACCAATACCCAAGAAACAGCACAAGTATCCATTTACCCTAATCCAAGTAATGGTTTGTTTACACTTCAGTTAAATAATGTTTCCGCTGCGGCTTCAAAGGCACAAATAAGCATAACCAATGTTTTAGGAGATGTTATTTACACCTCGCAAGAGCAAATAACCAACAACGTACTTGCTAAAAATATAGATATGCAAAATACACCAAACGGCGCTTATTTTATGAAAGTTACCATTGGAGATAAAACCTTTACCAACAAAACAATTATCAATAAATAAAAAACAGTCTAATTATCTTAAAAGCCGCTTCATGCAAATGGAGCGGCTTTTTTATTTAACCACTTCCTATATCTCTAACATTATACTCCTTAATCCCGATTTTCCTCGCTCTTATTTTTTCTCAATAATTTTATTGATTGCTTGCAATTATAAATTAGGTTGTATCTTTATCGGATGAAAAAATTAATCATTCTATTTTGCGCATTTGTTGCCACTCATGTTTTAGGGCAAGGTAAAGGTTTTGTCATTAACGGAACTATTAAGCAGGTACCTGATAATGCGCATGTATATCTTACCCATAAGTATAATGACCTTACTATTACTGATTCAGCCTTAATTAAGGGAGAAAAATTTGTATTTAAAGGTAAAACCATAGAGCCCAATATGTATTGGATTACTTTAAAGAAAACAGAAAACCCTCAGCTAATTTTCTTTGCAGATAATACTACGATTACAATTACCGCCCGTGCGGATTCTATGGCTTATGCTATTGTAAAAGGAGGCTCTACGCAGGATGATTATAAAATATGGCTTCAAATGCAAAGTAAGTTTATGGCGACCCGTCAGGCACTTATCATAAAGTTTAATGAGTATGGTAAAACGCAGGATCAGGTAAATTCTAAACGAATTATGGATACAGCCATGTTGCTTGAGCGTGTTTTTGTAAAAGATATTGTGGGCTTTATTAAAAGCCATCCTAAATCATGTGTTGGCGGTTATATTATTTTCTCTGTAACTTTTGATTGGCCATCTATTCCGGAATATGAAGAGATGTACAATGCCCTTTCAGAACCGGTTAAAAAAGGCAAATTTGGTAAACTTGCCGAAGATAAACTTAATTCTATAAGAGGAGTAACGGTGGGTTATTCGGCTATAAATTTTACCTTGCAGGATACAAGCGGAAAAAATGTTTCGTTAAGCTCTTATAAAGGCAAATATGTGTTGGTAGATTTTTGGGCAAGCTGGTGCGGTCCTTGTCGTGGTGAAAACCCCGCAGTTGTAGCGGCTTATCAAAAATATAAAGCCAAAGGTTTTGATGTATTAGGAGTTTCTTTAGACAATAATAAAGACAAATGGAAACAGGCTATAAAGAAGGATAACCTAACCTGGACGCACGTTAGTGACCTGATGGGTTGGAAATCTGAAACGGCACAAAAGTATGGGGTAACCTCAATTCCTTTTAATGTGCTATTGGATAAAGATGGTAAAATACTTGCCAAATCTTTGCGCGGACCAGCCTTAGAAGCCAAGTTGGAAGAAATATTTGGCAAGTAGGCAATTGTTTTTGTTATAAAAAGAATGAATAACTATATTTGCTCCCGTTTTGGAGAGGTGCCTGAGTGGCCGAAAGGAACAGTTTGCTAAACTGTCGTACGGGAAACTGTACCGCGGGTTCGAATCCCGCCCTCTCCGCCAATAGAGAAGTTCTTTTTTTTGTCCCCCTTTTTTAAGCCCCGCCTTGTCGGGGCTTTTTGTTTTTTTAGCTGCTAAGCCCTTGTGCTTAGCGAGCAAATCAAATGGCGGCAACCAATCAAATCCTATTTTTTTATCCTGCAAAAGACGGTTCGACCCAACCTTTTCTGCAAACGCCTTATATTCGGATAAATCGGCAGTTGAATTACCGATTTTCCCAGCATAATGAAGGGTTTTCACCCATTCACGCAATAGTTCGACCCAACTTTTGTTTCCTTGTTTAAAATCGGAGTTTTTAAGTTTCAAATCCGATTTTTGCTTTAATAACTGGTCTTTCTTTTTTAGGTAATTTTCCTTTTCTATATCTCCTTCCAAGTAACCAGTGACCAGTTTATCCATCAGCACATCAAGTTGTTTGGTTAGTGCATCTGTATTATTTTTCGCGGATTTTGTTTGCAGTAATTCCTCCTTTTGCCAAAGCTCGATTTGTTTCAGCATATTTTCAGCCCAATCATCAGGAATGGCAATCTTTTGAAACTCCTCTTTTAATTGCGCCAAAAGCAGGTCTTCCCTTAGATACCCTTGTTTGCATGTGCCAAATTTTTTAGAGCAGCGGTAATAACGGTAAGTTCCTCCGTTGCCTTTGGCAAACTGAGCTGTTATTTGTCCGCCACATTCGCCACATTTAAACATTCCCCGAAAAGGGAAATCGTGCATGGTTTTAGTTTTTCTTGGTCTTGCTCTTTCATGCAATCGCTTTTGTACCGTTTCAAAAGTGGTTTTATCTATTAGTGGCTGAAAATTGCCTTCGTACACTTCGCCTTTGCACTCTATCTGTCCTATGTAGGTTTTATTGGTTAACAGGCGGTAAACCATGTAAGGAGTTAGGGTATTACCATTGCTGCAAACAATACCCGAATCACTCAGATGATGCCTTGCCGTTTCTAAGTTGTAAAGTCCTTGCGAAAAATCAGCAAAGAACTTTTGCATAACCTTTGCTTTTAAGGGTTCTATTTCTATGTTTCTGATTTTTGGATTATTGACATATCCGGCAGGAGCTTTACCACTTAAAAACTCTCCTCTCCTTATTTTCTGCCTGAACCCTCGTTTGATGTTCTCGGAAAGGTTATCGGAATAATACTTGCTTTGCCCGAAAGCTACTTGCAGCATGAACAATCCTTGAGGTGTAGGTTCAAACCAAAAAGTAGGAAAGCGCAGCGCAGCAATTTTTTCGGTATCTACCAAGTAGATAATTTGTCCTCCGTCAATCGAGTTTCTTGCCAATCTATCAGGATGCCATGCAAGTATGCCGATGGCTTCTTTGCTTACATGGATTTTTTCTATCATTTTGGCAAACTCGATACGACCCGGAGTTTTTGCACTTCTGCTTTCTATAAAAGTTTCGGTGATAACTAAATTTTCCTTGTTTGCCAGTTCGGTAAGTTCATGCAGTTGTGCTTCGATGGACATTGCCTGTCTTTCCTCTGCTTCGGAGGATTTACGGGCATACAGGAAAAATTTAGTTGCCATGTTTTCTACTTTTTTAGTTTGTGTAAAAATAATGAATGGTAAAAGGCTTCTCTGTATTGTTCAAAAATATTCATGCTGCAAATAGCTTTCACTTTAGCGTAAATAAGATAAAGGAAAATGCAGCGCACCATCGCACAAAATAAATTTTGGCATGGTTTCATAAGGAAACAAAAACACATGCCAAAATTTATTCTCTCCCACGTTTGTTATACAAAAGATAACAAGGTCAATATGCGGAGCATACCTTGCTTATCTTTTGTATAACAGCATCAACGCACCTTTTATTGTTTACGCTTTCAACGCACGCATAGCTTAAAAAGAAATCGGTAAAGAAAAAACGCTTGCTAAAACTAACAGCCCTTCATTTTATTTTTTGGCATGGTTTTGAAGGACACAAAAACGCACGCCAAAAAATAAAATCCATCCGCGCGCACTTTATCAAACCGTTTTTTCTTTGCGTTCATGCAGTCTTTTACAGGATAAAAAAATAGGATTTGATTGGTTGCCGCCATTTGATTTGCTCGCTAAGCACAAGGGCTTAGCAGCTAAAAAAAGAAAAAGCCCCGACAAGGCGGGGCTTAAAAAAGGGGGACAAAAAAAAGAACTTCTCTATTGGCGGAGCTTCCTTGATTTTGGTCGAACCTTTTTTGAGCAAAGGTCATCCCTTTAATCATTTCATTTGTATTTAATACCTTCCTTTTGTCTTGACACAAAAGGCAGACAAAAAGTCAAGACTGGCTAT
>Ga0302280_1000051_pt1 | contig 123209 bp, 168 predicted proteins | sample III_Fen_E1_1_FD_198771 | JGI IMG/M metagenome (GOLD analysis project Ga0302280, IMG submission 198771) | Peat permafrost microbial communities from Stordalen Mire near Abisko, Sweden - III_Fen_E1_1 | ecosystem: Environmental > Terrestrial > Soil > Wetlands > Permafrost | place: Sweden: Abisko... | reverse complement strand
CATTAAAGAAAACCAGAAAGGATATAAACAAATCAAAGTTAACCAAAGAAGAAAGAATATTTGCATATACTATGTTAAAGAATAAATTATTTTTATTTAATATACTAACTAACATCAAGTTTGATGTAGATAAGTTTGATAATATTGATAAACTAAAGATTTTCAAGTTGATTCGTAGATTGATTCGCAAAAACAAACCAATAATATCAAAGACACAAAAACTATCCATGTTGATTGATAGTGAAATGTATAGTTATGATGACTCTGTAAATATATTAATAACTTCTTTAGTTAAGAATAAAAGGTTTAAATTTAAAGTCAACACTAATGATAGGTTTACTGGTAGCATTAGAATAGTGATAGAAGATGATAGAATTCGTATTTCAAATGCAATCAATATAAAAACGAAAACAATTGAATATGAACAAGATAGAATAGGTGTAGATAAGAATTATATTAATTGTTTTGACACCAGTAATGAAACATCATACGGAGTTAAATTAAATGGTAAAATAGTTTCATTGAGTGATAAACTTCAGGAAAAGAATAGTAAAAGGCAATATTATTATAATAAAATTAAGGAAGATAAAGATTTAAAGAAGATAGATAACATTAAGAAGTTCAATCTTGGTAAAAAGAAATATAACAGAATAAAGAATGCTTTACAAGAAGAGATTCATAAACATGTTAATATGGCAGTTAATCAAATGATTCTTACTGAAAAACCAAAAGAAATAATAATGGAAAAACTAGATTTCACTAGTAAAGCCAAAAAAATACGAAAGAAAAGAATTAATCGTTTACTTTCAACTTGGACTAAAGGATACTTACAGGAAAGAGTTGATTATAAAGCAGAAGAAAATAATATAAAAATAATTGAATGTAATGCAGCTTACACATCACAAGAATGTCCTTTGTGTCATGACTTCGGTCATAAAACAAATGATATTTTTTATTGTGATAATCATAAATGTGATAATCACGAGGGTGTGAATTCTGGACATGCATCAGCAAAGATAGTTTTACAACGAAGTTATGATAAAGAGATAACACTTTTTACCCCATACAAAACTGTGAAAACTATCTTAACCAAACGGTTGGAAGAATTAAAAACCGATCCAACCAAGACCTCGTAAAAAAGGAGCGAATCAGTAAGATTTTAACCAAATAAAAACTTATAAGTAAGTTTGAGTAAGATTTTATAATCGGGAAATTATGGAGCAGGCGCTATAGTATTATCCAAAAAAACCAAAAGATTTTTATTAAATTATAGATCTAAATATGTTAATGAACCTCATACATATGGATTATGGGGAGGTAAAGTTGAAGATGAAGATAGTATTGAGTCTACTGTTTTATGTGAATTATATGAAGAATCCAATTATAATGGTATAATTGTTGATTTAATACCTCTTTTTGTGTTTATAAATAAAAATAAAACTTTTGAATATCATAATTTTTTAACTATTATAGAAGATGAATTTACTCCAAAATTGAATTGGGAATCAGAATGTTATAAATGGGTAACATTTGATGAATTACTAAAATTAAATAAAAAACATCCAGGATTAGAATTATTATTAAAAGATAATAATAGTATAAAAAATAATTAAAAATAAGATTTAAATGAGTTATATTGTAGTTGATGTTGAATCGGATGGTCCATTATTAGGTGAAAACTCAATGATTTGTTTCGGTGCAGTAATAGTTGAACCAAGTTTAACTAAAACATTTTATGGTAAAACAAAACCAATTTCTAATATTTACAATGCTGAATCCCTTGCAATTAGTGGATTTTCGAGAGATGAACACGAAACTTTTGATGATCCAGAAAATGTAATGATAGAATTTACTAAATGGATTTCAGAAAATTCAAAAGGAAGACCAATTTTAATATCAGATAACAATAGTTACGATTTTTCATGGATAAATTGGTATATTATTAAATATACAGGTAGTAATCCATTTGGTTGGTCCAGTCGTAGAATAGGAGATTTATTTTGTGGAGCAGAACACAATTTATATTACAAATGGAAAAAACATAGAAAAACTGAACATAATCATAATCCTGTTTTTGATTGTATTGGAAACGCTGAAGCTCTTCTATATTTTTTTGAACATAATAATATTAAAATACCAAAATAAATATGTCAGTTAGAATATACGATGAATTACTAGGTAAAGTTATAATAAAAATAGAATTAGTTAGAGATAATACTAAAACAGATGATTTAATTAGATTTTATTTATCTAATGGCGAGATATATGATCAATATCATGAAAATGATTGTTGTGAATGCGTTAGAATTGAGGATATAAATGGTGATTTAAATGATTTACGATTTGATCCATTATTACAAGCAGAAGAAACTACACAAAATGATCCAGATGCATCAGAATCTGGTACTTGGACATTTTACAAATTTGCAACAAAAAATGGTTATGTTACAATACGTTGGTATGGTTCATCAAATGGATATTATAGTGAAACTTCTAGTATAAATAAAAGTGATGATAGTATATCAATTAAAGAATTAAGAGATTATAAATTATGTAAAATAGAAGAAATAAAAAAAGAGTCAAATTAAATTGACTCTTTTTTTATTTATATTATTAATTCTAATGCAATTAATAATGTAGTATTTTTATTATCAATTAATATAAAATTATCAAAAACATATACTGTTATTGAATCCTCAGTAAAAGTTATAGATTTGAAATATTTTTTAGGAAATGTTATATTTAATTCATCATGATCAAGTTCACATATTTCAAGATCCCATCCATTTTCACCAATAGTAAGTCTATTATCTATAATATTCAATGTTAAAATATCATTTTCATTATCTATATCTCCAATTTTTTTTATTTTAGTGAAAGAATTCTTATCAAGAGAAAATTGAAAATCAATTAAATTTTTATCTGTAATATTACCTATCATTGTCATGTCAATATTGGTATTTACTGCACGACAATCTCCACCTATAATACTCAATTTTAATTTTGAATTTTTTAATTTTAAATTGTCAACATATGTATCATCATTCATAAAAAATTCACATTTAATATCATCTTGATAATCTAAATAATTTTTTAATGTTGTTTCAAATTTCTTAGCATTAACTATGATAAATCTTATTTCTTTTTCTATATCCGAACTAAATGAAAAAATTTCATCAGTTTTAAATATAAAAGATTTAAATGCATTAATGTTATTTTTTTCACCTACTGCAGCATATAATAAAATATTTTCTTTATCAATCTTCAATAGAATTTCATTGTCTATCGCAGTTAAATCATGAACCTTATCTAAGAAAAATGCTAATTGTGTTAAATTCATTGAGAATTTATAAGAATCTAATTTTGCTGTCATTTATATTTGAGTTTAATTTATCTAATATATAATTATTTTGAAATATTGTTTATTAAAAATATAAAATTATTTATCTTCCAGGATATCTTGAACCAGAAAGAGTTGGATTTTTTCTGTATATTCTATTATGGGCTCCAATTATACCAGTAGTATTTTCTGACATACTTGTAATATTTTCAACATATCTTAACATATCTCCTTGAATATTATTATTAACATATAATTCTATTAAGTTTTTATATCCAATATTATCAAAGCATGTGGATAGTGTTATCGTTGTCATTACAACATCATCATGTCCGCTCTCAGCTTTGTATGTAACCAGTCCAGAAGGTGTCTCATGCTTACTAAAAGTGGTAATTTCCTTTATATTTATCTCACTATGTAATATCATCTTTTTATTTCTAATAGACTGCTGAAATTCCTTATCAATAATCAAATGCTTATCTTTACTTAATTTCATACCTATCTTTCCTACAGCATCTTCCCTGTTATGCTTATATCTCAAAAATACTGAATTAGAATAATTATTCTTACCATCAAATACATTAGGTAAATGAGCTAATAATTCAGAGCCATATGTATTATATTCAAGCACAATTTTAGTTTTTTCAGGATCAAACAATTCAAACGCAATTAAATATAATATATGCGCAATTTCTCTAATAGAATATAAATTGTTTCTGAATAATCCTATTTGCTCAAGCTTAAATAAATCTTGTAAATTATCATAATGATATTTTTCTATTTCATTTTTATCTCGTAACGCTAATCTGAATATGTTTATAACAGAATAATCCTTTGCTAAACCTTCTGATAAATCGACTGATATTACAGTATAATATTCCTTAGCCCTATTAACATTAAATAAATTTAAATCTTTTACAAATTTTAATGAATCATATGGAATTTTAAATTTTTCAAATTGATTAATATTAATATTATCAAATGAAATTTGATTACTCTTTAATAAATCTATGGTATCTTTATTAAATAAAATTTTATCTCCTGTGACAAAATGTAAACCATATTCTTGATCAAATTTATCTGACGATAATAATAATTTAGTCTCCTCTTCCTGCCAATTACTAACAACAGCAAGTTCAGGTAAAGGAATACCATTTATCCTTATCTTTCTTATATTATCTATGTGAGTTTTCTCATTCTTAATGTCATACGTAACACAATCAAACATATCCTCTCCTATACGCTTCTTGTATAAAGTAATATCATATTTATCCCTTATCTCACGCAACACAGTGGATTTAGCTAAATTAAATTTCTTTAATTTTGCATCCATCATCTTAATCTTTGTATCCTCCCTACCTGGAACCTGAGTCCATAAAACCCTCATAGCCTTATACGGATTCTTTAAAGGATCATCCTCTGGTAATTCTGCATTGGTAAATAACTCCCAAAACATATTATAACCATTTGGAGTTGATGTTATTACTATATGAGAATTATTAACAGAAGATACAACTGGTATAATAGCTCCATAATAATCTCTGATGAAATTGTCTGGAATATGTGCAAACTCATCAAGATAAAGGAAATCTATAGTAAATCCGATCGAGGGATCCTTGGTTCTATTTTCTGTTTGTATTCTTGAATTATTTTCAAATGCTATCTGAGTTTCATTCCAGTTAGTTACTCCTTTTTTAAGAAAGAAAGGTACTAATTTATAAATATCTTTTATTTTTCTTATGATTTCTTTTACTGTTTTTCCTTTATTCGCAACTACCATACATCCTTTATCATCATTAAATAACACGAAATGAAGAAGCACAATGGCTGCGGAAACAGTATTATGTGAAAGTATATCATTTGTATAGTAACTCATTTCTGGTGTATCTATAGATAAATCAAACATACTCACTTTAGTTTTTAATTTGGTGATTTTTTTAACTTTACTTTCACCTTTTTTAGTTAAAATATAATCATCTGTAGTTAAATCTATTAACATTTTTATTTCATGATCTTTACAATATATTGTATGTGTATCAGCGCATTCTAACCATAATTCATTTTCTAATTCTAATCTATATCTTTGAAATGGTTGAGTGATATTCATTTCTGTGACTGGTACGAATCCGTAATCTGTTTCTACTAATATTTCTTTATCAAGGAATATCGTATTAACAAATTTCTTCATTATATCTTCTTCATTTGGATTAAAATTTCTAAATTCATATTTTTCAATTAATTGAATTATGAAATATATTATATTTTTTATAAACTCTTTAATCATTATTTTTAATTAATTTTATATATCCACAATCACATATATATGGTAAATTTGATTTTTCGTTATATTTATATCTATTTCCATTTTTTATATTCCATTTTTTTGGAGGAAATACATCTGAAATATGATATTTTTCTAAAATATTATTATTTAAATATGATGATTCGATTTTAATATTATTTAAATCAGATAAAATATTATCATCATTTAAATATTCTATTATCATTTTTTTAATATTTTTATTGTTATTTGTCCAATCATCTTCCCAAATATGAATAACTTGAATTCCTTTATTTATACAATTTAATGTTTTATTAAAATGATAATTATCGTCTTTATAAATATTACTATGCCAATATAATCCATTAAATTCAAATGCTAAATTTAATTTTGGTATTAAAATATCCAATTCTTTACCTAATAATATTTTTCTATCGTTTTCAATAATATCATCATTATAATTTTCTCTAATAAAATTAAGCAATTCTTTTTCTTTTATTGAAGATAATGTATTTTCTGGATAACAAATAGTACAAGTATTTATATTATGAGAGATTCTATTATGAAATAATTTAATATCAATTTCATAATTATGATTTTTTTTACATTTACAACAATATATTGATTTTAAATAATCAACACTATTTATAAACTTATATTTTATTAATAATTTTTCGATATGATATATTTGAATATTATCTTTATGAGTAGGCAATTTAGAAACATTATCTACATTATATCTTTCAAAATTAGTCCCTTTAATTTTTATTAAATTATTAAAAAATGGATTTCCATATTTAATCATTTTAGTATCTTTACATTTTTCTTGAATATCTATATTTTGTGCAGGTCTATTTACTCCATATTTTTTTAAGTTTGTAATATTAGATTTTTCTAAAATTAATTTATTTTGTTGTGGATAATCTACTCCATATTTTTCTTGATTTGTACTTTTTATTTTTTCTTTAAATTCATCAAATTGAAATGTATTTTCTACCCCATATTTATCAATGTTTGTTTGTTTTAATTTATTATAAATATTCTCATTTTGTAATGGAGATTCATAACCATATCTATTTATATTAGTTATTTTTGCTTTTATATTAGAACATTTCTTACAAGTGTAAAAATTTTGATTTTTAATATTTTTATTATATTTTTGAAATGATATATCATGTTCTTCTTTGCATTTATCGCATATTGCTGTTATTCTTGAATGTGAATTCAAAGGTAAATCTTTTATTTTTATATTAATATTATCTCCTACTTTACAGTCATATCCTAAGTTTAGATATTTATTTACATTTCTACCGACGATATTTACATTAATTTCTTTTTCTTTAATCATATTTAGTATATATAAAAAAAGAGTAATCTGATTTATTTATAAAAATTAACTAATAATTATGTTATTATTTGGAAATTAATTATTATATTTGTATTAAACAAAACGGTTAAAAATAATATATAATTAAAAAATATCAATATGTCAAAAAATAAATATAAATATTATTTGTGTTACATTGATTCACAAAACCTAGATTTTATAGAATCTGAAGAGCAGTATACTTTACAAGATTTATATGATTTTAGTATTCATTTTTTGAATGATATACCGGATATTTATGGTACTACATCATTTACTGATAAATTAATAAAATCTTCATTAAATTATAATAAATTAGGTGATTTAATTGATGATTACATTTTCAATGTTGATGAAGATGATTTATCAGAAATGATAGAAAATGCAGAAAAATTAGGTGATGAAGATCCTACATTATCAAGATTTGAAACATTATTGGATAATGATTTTATTATATTTAGAAATGATATAAAAACAAATAAATTTGAATTAGTAGATATAGACACTATTATAAACACGTACAATAATATGTTTAATAGCTCAAATGATGAAATAGATTTGAATGAATATGATAATATTTTAACTAATGATATTATTTCAACTAATAAAATTTTAAATTTTGATGATAATTTTGATGAATTTATAAATTTGATTGAATCTAAGATAGAGAGCACTACAGCACATTTTACAATGTCATATGATCATCCAAAATATAAAAATTCATCATATGATATTTGTATAATGAAAAAAGATTCAAATATTCACAAAAAATTTTTAAAAGAGATAAAAAATGTAGAATTAAGTAGTAGTGAAAATGGGTTTATATATGAAAATACATTCTTAAATTTAAAACTATTAATTTACTCATTAATAGAAAAAAATGTTATAATAGGCGCCACATTTAGTGTACCAACGTCAGATATATCTTTATATAAAAAATCAGGTAAAAATACATTTTTCAAAAAATATGGGTTTTTACTTAGAAATGAAAATAATAAATTTACATATACACAACTTAATGCAAATGATGTATATATTTCATATGTAACTAATTCTAAGCCAGATAAATATGAAATATATTGTGGAGTTAAAGATGATGATATTATTTGTGGATTTGATAAAATGTAAATAAACTTTTTAAAAAAGTACTACTATATTATTAAAATGCAGTGATAGCATATGTTAATGTATTCAGCGTCCAGTTGGAGAATCCTGTTCAAATCAGGTCACTTGCTCAAATCTAATAATATAGTTAGATTAATTTATTATTAAATATATGAGTTATGATAATTATTTTAATCATTATTTTTATGATGATGATTATGATGATGAGAAAATTGAAAAATTATATCAACTACGTCATCAAATTAATGTTTTTGGATTTAATGCTATTGTTAAAAAATTAAGAGTCAAACGAGATAGATTAATAATATTATATGAATCTAATATTCATGGTTCCAATAATGTATCTGATTTATTATATATAAATGATCATGATTTTAAAAATAGAATTAATATTCTTAAAGATGAAGCAAATAAACTAATTAAATCTAAAGAATTTACTAACATAAAAAATAATGAACTGGTTCAACAATTGAAATATAATAGAGATAATTTCTGTAATATTGGAACGAATAAAATCAAAAGGAGATTAAATAAAATATCAAAATATGATATTTTTGCAAAAGCAATTAGATTGTTATTAGAAATTGAAGATACTAATATTCAAGCTAAAAAATATCATGGTGAATATTCAAATAGAAATTATATTAAAAAATCTAAAATGATATCAGAATTGATAGAGTTATTTAAAACTAATAATTGGAAAGTTGGATATCACAATTCTGATAATAATATAAAATTTATAATATTTTTTGACCTACCTGGTTGTGAACAAATATCATTTCATAATAATAACAAATTTAATATAGATAAATATGAAAATAAGTGGGATGAAAAAATAAACTCAACATTACAAAAATTAGAAACTGTGATAATGAACAAATATCCAGAAATTATAATTTATAAAAATAAAAAAGAAGACTAAATAGTCTTCTTTTTTATTTTTATAAATTTAAATATTTTTTACACTTTTCTAAAGTATTAATTTTTTGACTCTTATATTCTGAATCCCATATAATTAGCATATCAAATCCATTTTTTTCTGCAATTTTTCTTTTTCTTTCATCTTTATTCCAAATTTCTTGAGCAGTCATATCTTTTATAAAAGGATGTGGAAAATCATTAGGTTCAAATATATTTGGATTTGCATGATATTGATCACCATTATATTCTATTATTTTTTTATTTTTTAAATCTACAAAATCATATAACCAAACTCCTCCATTTTCTTTTTCTAATCTATATTCTTGATTTTTTGTAGCAAAATATACCTGTTCTTTATTTTCAAACGTATAATATTCTAATATAAAATTAAAAAGAACTTGAGATATATTTGAATAACCATATTTTAAATTTCCGTTCTTTAATAATGAGTCTTGCCATTTATCTTGTCTCTCAGTATATATTCTCTTACCTTCAATTTCTCCATATTTTTGAATACATATTTCTAATGTAAATGTAGTTTGTCTTTTTTTTAATTTTAATAACGCATCTTCTTCAGAATATCCTTTATTAATCCAATAATCTAATCTAACTTCATATGTTTTTTTATCACAAACTTCTTTAATAAACAATTTTAAAGTTTTTTCTCTTTTTTTCTCAGTTAATTTTGAATATTTAATAAAATTATTAGAAAATGGAGATCTCGACTTTCTCTGTTCTAATGTAGTATTCAATTTACTATTTGGATTTTTATCTCCTTTTATTTTTTCAGAAAACATAATTTTATATTTTTCTTCTTTCATATGTTTTCCACTATTTTTTGATGTATTTTTATTATCACTTTCAGTATATAATGGTTCTCCAGGAAACATTTTTTTATATTCTTCAGATGTTATATTATGAGATTTTAGATGCCTACCATATATTCTTTTTGATTTAAACCCACAAACTTTACAAACTACAAATTCATCTTTTTCTTCTTTCATTTTTTATTTTTATATATAAATAAAACATGGTCGCTTTTAGACAAATAGGAAAACTTATGATAATATACATATTATCTTATATAATAATATTTTAATTTTTTCAATCAGAGTTAATTTTCTTTCTTTTTTTAATTCATTATAATATAATATTCCAATTGGAATATTTATAATTTTTCCATTAAATTCAATATTAGTTAAAGTACTGAAAGTCAGACACTTACCAGTTTGCCGGCTTGCCATTAGTATACTTCTTGGATTTTTTGTATAAAGGTCAATAATATCTTTTTGATAATCACGAAGAGTCATAGGACCAATTGATCCATCTTCTCTTTTTATTTGACAATAATGTTCAGCAAAATATTGAACATTTATTTTACATTTTATATATTCTTCAAATTCAAGTTCGGTCATAGCAAATGTTAAATTTGCTTTACGAATTCCTCTCATATTAGAGAACCAAAGTTTTTCGAATCTAGTTAAACGTTTACCTAAATTTTCTCTTGTTGTTATATCGTTAACAAGTTCAGTTGTTAATATAAAATCTTCGTTTTTTTGTTCAGCCATAATTCATAATTTTTTTTATTCATAAATAAATTCTATATTATATCCTTTTATAATAAAATCTAGTCGTAAAATATCTTGTAGAGTACCTTCATATAGATACAGATCGAAAGTATATCCTAATACTAATAATTCTGGTATATATGTTTGTATTTGTTCACCTATTATATTTTTCAGTGTACCTGTTGTAACGTTTGTTTGCCATAGGTAATATTCTAAATTTGATCCCATATCTTCATCTCCTAATACATCTCCTTTTTTAGTATATAGAATCATTTCTAATTTTTGAACTATAACTTCAACATCGTCGTCTTCTATAATTTTACCTGGAACGTATTTTGGATGACCAGGATATCTTATGACAAAATCTTTTACATCATTTAGAGCCATTTTTAAACCTTATTTTTATTATATATATAAAAAAATATATATTACAAATGGAAGAATCAAATTTCATATCTATAATAGATTATATAGGAAAAATAAATAATGGTGTGGCTGTATTATTATCAATGAAAGTTGTTGATAAAATATATGAATTTGGCTATTGGTTTGATAAAGAAGATGAATATTTATTATCTTGTGATGATAAATTTTTAATAGATTATAATCTTAATAATATATATGAATATAAAAATTATAAAAAATTAGCTTATTATATACACAATTTTGTATTGGATAATAAAGAAGAAATATTTAATGAATTTTTATCTGATTAATTATAAATTAAATTTTAATGTATCTTTTATTGTTTCAAATTCTAATATTTCTTCTTTTGTTAAATTTCTTGTTATATCATTTTCATCAATATACATTCCAAGTGAAGATGAATGATATCCGTCTTCATCAAAAAAATTTATCATATAATCCCATTCACCTTTTGATATATACTTATTAATCTTATATATTTGGCAAAAATTATTAATATCAGGGTATCCAACGACATAAACATAATCGCCAACATCATACATTAGTGTCTTTTTTTCAAATGTTTTTATATATTTCATAATAATTATCTATATGTGACTCCTTTCCATATTATGTTAACAGTACTAAATCCTGACGTTGCGGTAGGATCTTCTCCAAAATATATACCATTTCTATTTATCCAACCGCCTCTTAATACTACTAATTCGTTATTTCCTATAATAATATCACCTAGAATTGGATCTAATCCAATTACTTTTGATGCATCATATTGTGCTGTGCTATTATATGAAACAACTGTACTACTTCCAACAGATGCTGATGAATTTGAATTACCAACTATTGAACTAGAATAATTTGGTGTTGTGGGTGTATTACTACTGTTTGAACTTGTTGAATTTACATTATTTGTTGCTGTAGTTATATTTTGATATGCATTTGTAGACACATTTACAGAATTTGAATTTGATGTATATGTTGATTGTAATACACTTGTATTGGTTGATGATAATATAGATCCAGTTCTAATATAATCCTCATTATCTTTACTTATAAATTCTAAGTTTAAAGAATCTATACCATCTATATCTTTTAATTCTGTAATCAAATTTGCTTTTACAATTTTATCATATCTACTATATGATGCAAAATATGTTGATATTGTATCAAGAACTTGCTCTCTTATATTATCTTCTGATGTATCATCATATCTTATAATAAAAATATTCACTATATATTTTTTTATTATTGGATTTATAATATTAATTATAGAAGATATACTAAGTATTCCCTCCATTTTAAGATAGCTTATTATTCTATTTTTTTGATCTTGATCAAGATAAAAATAATCAAATGGAATATTAAAATAGTTAATATTTGAAGAAAAGTAATCTGTTATTCTTGGTATTAAATATAAATACATTTGGTTTATATTAATATCATCTACTGTATTTGAATTTAGATCAATTTTAATTGTATCTAATGTATTATAAGCATTTACTTTTGAAAACATATTTAATTTCATTAGATGATATATAAATTGATCAGGAGTAGCAAGAACAAAATTTCTTGATACATAAGGAATTATTGATCTTGTATATTCTATACTTTCACCATCACTTGCAAAAATTATATCTGTTTCTATATAAATATCAAACAAATTTCCAGCCTGTATAACATTACCATCACTATCATATATATCATCAATAAAAGTAAAATCATTAATATTATTGTTTAATATATTACCAGATAATCCATTTGTAGTTAAATATTTAACATCTATAACAGAGCCAATATCAGGAATACATCCATTATTTCCATTACCGAAATAAATATCTATTCCACCATTAAATCCAGTTCTTGTATAACAAGCATATTCATCTTGTAGCATATCATATAAATGATCTCTTATTTGTAAAGTTATTCCATTTAGTGATATTTGAAAATCAAAATTATCAATTGTTGAATTATTACTAACAACGACTTGAAACGATTGAGATAATGTACCATCTCCTGTGAATGTTTGGGTTTCATATTTTCCTTGAACCACATTAATAAAAAATTGGCATCCAGTTTTAAGAGTATAATAATTTCTATATGTTCCTGTTTTAATCGAATAATAAAGGCTGTTGGTATTATTTTTTAATTGAGTTTCATTATAAATTATAACTATTCCGCCTGATACCTGACTAACATCGACTCCTTGTTTAAGTTTAAATTTTAGAGTTCCTTTAGCTGATATTGCTCTTGATGGATTACAACCTGATATTCTTGCGATATTTCTAATAGTTCTAATAGTAACAGCTTGATCTATATCTAATTGTCTAACTGCATTTTTTACATATAGTATATTTTGAATAAATATCTCTTTAACCATAGTTAAAATTTGTCCGTATGGCGATGCAGAATTATAAAGAATGCTAGATTTTTTATAAGTTGCACTTATCCAATTATTTAACTGATTTGTTAAATTTGCATAATTCAATTCTATGCTATTGAATATTCTATTAAGTTTTGAAATTCTTGCCACTCTTTTTATATTTTTTTTTAATTATTTAATATATTTTTTTAAATTTTCTCCAATTGTTTCGACTAAATTTTTAAGATTATCTTCTTTATCTTCATATATTTTTTTAAATATTTCAAATTTAAAATTATATTCATCATCTACATTTTTTGTGATAGTTAAATCTACAATTTGATTATTACTTAATGATATTTCAAAATTAAAATATATAGATTTACAAGGCATTATAGATATTTTTTTATTATCAACATTAGTTACTGATATCTTAGAAATTTCATTATTATCAAACCACTTATTAATTAATGTCGCAGGTGATTTAATAAATTGTGATAAAATTTTAATATTTTCTCCAAATTTATTTTCTTTAAATATATTTTTTATTTTATTTTCAAAATCTTCTAAATCTGAAAATTCAATTCTAACATATTCACAATTAATATCATATAAATAAGTAAAATAATTTTTAGTTATTTTTGATTTTATATTATCAGTTGTAAATATTATTTTTGTATAAATGATATTAATATCATCATATAAAATTTTATTTATTGATATTACTAATCTTAATTCTTCTGAATTTAAAATTTTCTCATAAATTGTATCTACCGATAATACTTTTGTAGTATCAAATACGTTTTTTATTTTATTAACTAAATCTTCTATTGATATATTCATATGTTAAATTATTTTATATGTTATGTTATATCTATCTGCAAATGTAGAAGTATTCGTTCCATCTACTCTAAGTATAGTAACTTGTAATCCTCTATAATAACTAACTCTTGGCTGTCCTATGGATATATATCCGCATACAGAAGATTGTAATAAGCTTATTGTTATATTTATACCAACTTTATTCATTATTGTATATGCGCCACTATAATCTATTACATTACCAAATGTGTCTTTAAAATATAGATTTTGTACATATATAGTATTACCAGATTTAAACATATCTTCTGTTAATATTAATTCTACATATTCTCCTTCAACACATAATGTATTTCCTGTATATACATCAGTACAATTAACATATATATTTTCATTTAAATAAAAACTATCATCAAATACAGATTTTTCTGGTGTTAAATTTACATATTTTCCAGTTACTATATCTTTTGGTAAATCTGTATAAAAAATATTTATTTCTGATGATGTGTCATTATAATTAAACATCATATTAAAATATAATTTTTGAATATATTGAGCATATTTAGGCTCAATTAAAATATCCAATTTTTGTTTATTTTTAAGATCTTGATCTAACATAATAATAGCATTACCTCCTTTTGTGGATATATTATCATTTATAATATTTAATAACATATTACTAGTAAATGATGCTGAAATTGGATAAGATGCTCCTGTATTTGATAAGTTATAATTATAAACTTCTGATATACTAATATTTTCTATTTCATCATATTCAACAGTTATAACATTCATTTTTAATTTAGGATATATTCCAGAATAATCAACTGATATCGCAGTTGAATCAGAATCAACAAATTGATTAGTTGAATATAATGTTAAAAGATTTTGCATGTTAGACATTTGACTTTTTAAAGCATCTATATCTGTTTGTGAATAAATTAAACTTTTTATTTCTTGTATATCCAAATTCATTCTAACAAATTGATTTATAATATTAATAAAGTTTTCATTTACTTGATAAAATCGTTTCATCATTTCATTATACATATCAAATCCAAACATATTATAAATAGTTGTTGGATCATAAGTTAGCGGTTCAACATCATTATCTATATTGTAATTAATATTCAAATTAAACATATAAGATAATCCATCTTGAACTCCATTTGTAACTAATTTATTGTATGGTGTTATTTGTGTTGCGAAATTATCATCATCATTATCAGGATTATTTAAAAATTCAATACCATATAAATTAACATACGAGTTAATATTATTATTATTATCTTTTTCAACTAATTCATAATACCATAATATTGCATTAAATTCAAAATCTTTAGGTGCTTGTCCTTGAATTGATAATGAACTAAATTCATCAAAATTTTTACACTCCAATCCAGCGATATTCATTTTATAATAATGAGTTCTATCTACATCAAGAAAAACTCCATCAATATCATTAGAATTAAAATCTGTTAATTTTTCAATATAATCATCAGCATTTAATCCTGTATTATTAGTTAAATTTATACCATAATAATCACCTTGATATCTCATATTATCTCCATCTGAGCATATATATGTATTATCGGCAGTATCAAATTGTCCATAAAATGATCCAGGATAATCTTGAGGATTTGTTCTTATTATTGAATTTAAACTTTCAGCTCCAATAATTTCAGTCTGAATTTCATCTGATAGTATTGGTATTTCCAAATTAGGATAATAATTTGTATTACTTCTTATTCCAAATAAAATAGTAGGAGTCTCTCCTCCTTGATTTGGAATATATGCAGTTACTTCTTGACCAACTCTTGATGCAGTTTGTATATTAGTTATTTGATTAATTTCACCTACATATTCAATTAATTTATGATAATCTAAATCGAATACAGATCCTATAAGTGAAGTTTCACTTTGACCTTGAAAATTTGTATCTATCCATATATAAGTATTACCACTTGAAAATTCTATATATGCTATTTTATAAGAATAACCAAACGTTATTGCAGGTAAATTAGATATATCAGCAGAAATATTACTATTTAAAATAACTTTATCTCCAACTTTAAATTTTGCGGTTTGACCTGATATTGTGAATTTTGGAGTATGATATCCATCACTACCTTGATAATCATCTGTACTTTCTTCTACCCAAGTAGTGCTATAATCAATAATTTCTCTTTCTTTCCATAAATATTCACGAAAATAATCTGTATTATTAATAGTTGAATTATTAGTATTATCAAAATCAGTTAAATTTTTATCCCAATCGACTTTATGTACCGCTGGCTCAAAATCTATCATATTTAATTTTCTGACCCATTTCCAGAAAATTTCTTCAGTTGGTGTATATCTTTCAGCAATATTATAAAAATCAGTATTTGTATTTATTCTACTTTCATGTAAAACTGTATCATAATTCGCAACATAATTTCTCAAAGATTCAACTAATTGATCTGATAATAATGTAGGTTTTGATGTGTTTGGATCATCACAATAAAAAGGTGCATCACCTGAATTTGATTTTGGTATAAATTCCATAACACCATCATTCATACTATTATTTGATAATGTTTGCTTAGGAATATTTAATAATGCAAATTTTGTAAAATTTAAATTGTAATAATCATTATAATTTGCTAAATTTATATCTGAAGATGCAGAAGGAAATGCATAAAATGAAGTACCACGTGATTTAAGACTCTTATATAATGGAGTTGACATATTTTTTATTTTATTTTTATATATTAAATTTTAATATATCTGATAATTCATTATTTAATTTTTCTGAAATATCTTCATCATATTTAATTCTAATTAATTTAATATTATTATTAGAACAAAAATTCGTTTTTATATTATCATTTATTTTTGTATTTTTTAATTTTTTATCTCCACCAAAATAATCAATAGATTCATAATGTTGAATTCCGTCATATTCTATACATATTTTGTGTGTAGGTAGATAAAAATCAAATGATAATTTTAATTTATTGATACATTTTTCGAATTTTTCTTGTCTTCTAAAAAATATATTATTTTTTATTAAATATTTAAAAATTATATTTTCTCCTTTACTCTCTTTACAATATGGACATCCTCTTTTATTACAATTTATATGATCATTAGGTGTCAATTGAAATATACCATGTTTTGAACAAATTATTTTTACTTTATTAAAAACTCCAATATAATCAACTAATGAATAATCATATTTATTTTCATGTAGTTTTTTAGCTTTTTTTATAAAAAATTCTGTATTTGATTTTTTTTTATCATCAGCGCATTTTTTACAACCATTACCTCTAATGTGATATACTGGTTCTTGTTCGAATTCACCATGTACTGGACATATTATTTTAACTTCATTATATTTACTTACATAATCAACTAATGAATAATCATATTTATTGTTATGTTTTATTTTAGATTTTTGTATAAAATTTTCTTGTTTATTGCACAAAGTACAACCAAAATCTAAATGTGCTTGAGGAAATTGTTCAAATTCGCCATGTATTGGACATATTATTTTAACTTTAGTGTATGAGTTTGTATAATTAGTTAAACTATAATCATATTTATAATTGTGAATTTTTTTAGAGTTTTTTATAAAATCATTTTTTGTTATTCCGCATAATTGGCATCCACATCCTTCTAAATGAACATAAGGTAATTGTTCAAATTTACCATGAATTGGACATATTATTTTAACTTCATTATGAGATCCTTTATAGTCAACTAATGAATAATCATATTTATTTCCATGTATATCTTCGGATTTTTTAATAAATTTTTTAGTTGTTAATTTTAATGTACCTCCGCATATTTGACAACCATGTTTTTCATTTATGTGTTTATCAGGTTTCTGTTTAAATTCTCCGTGCTCAGGACAAATAATTTTAACATCAGTTCTATTATTTTTATAATCAACTAATGAATAATCATATTTATAATTGTGCACAATATTTGATTTTTCAATAAATTCTTGTGTTGTCAACTTTTTCATATTATTATATATAAAAAAATCATCTTCATAAAAATAAAAAAAGAGTAATAATTTAAATTATCACTCTTTTTTACTAATTTTCTTGATACCACATCCTTTTAGTTAATATCATTCTAATTATATTTATATCAATTTCATAATCATCACTAATTTCTTTTAAATTTAAATAATTTTTATTTTCATATTTTAATTTGTCAATTTCTAACTCATTTTTTTCTAATAATTCTTCATATTTTTTAAACATCAACTTCAATTTTTTAGTATCAGTTTTTTCGTATTTTTCAATTGTTTTCATATTCAGAAATTTGTTTTAATTTATTTAATTTTTTTATTCTATCATATTTAAGTTTATTGTTAATTTGATCTAATTCATATTCTACTCGTGCTGCTGTAATATTTATATGATTCACCATATTATCTGAAATATATTTTACATAATCATCAGAATAATGAGGTTCTTCTAAATATTCTATAAAACCTTTAGAAGGATCATCATCTATATAAACAGAATTTATTAGATTATCTTTTATATATTCTTCATATGTCATAATTTATAAACTGTTTATTTTTAATAATCTGCATTGCTATAATGGGCAACCAAGTATTCTGGAACTATTTTCAATTTTTTAAATTTTAATCCCATACTTACTAATTTAAAAATAAATAACCAGTCGTGACCATAACCTTCTGACCAACAGTTATTTAACTCTTTTAAATTTTTATGACTTATTGAACTTGTTCCAATACTAGCCCAACGAGGCTCAACAATTCTCATTTGTAATTTTTTAAATGTACTATCGAGTACTAGATAATCATTATAAAAAACAAAATCATAGTTATCTAAATCAAATTGTTCCACTATTTTTTGAATATGATTAGGTCCTAAAATATCATCTGAATCTAAATATGATATTATATCTCCATCTGCAAGTTGGAATGCGATATTTCTCATTTCACCTGAATATAATTGCTGTTTAGGAATTTGTATTAATTTTATATTTATATCAGAAGAAAAATACTTATTATATAGGTCAATAGTCAATTGACAGCCGTCAGATACTATAATCAATTCTATATTTTTATAAGTTTGTTTTTTAAAACTATTTACAGCACGTATAAATTTTTTATCTCTATTATAAGCTCCACCTGGATATGCAGATAAATATGATGCCATAATAACACTAACTTTAGGATTAGTCATAAATTAAATTATTTTTATTTAATATATTAAAAAATAATCAAATAGTTTATATTTTATTTTTATTAACATAATCCTGTTCCAATTATTAATCCAGTATTATCTAAATGTATCCAAATTTTAGGTACTAATCCACTTAATTCTAATGATAAATATCCATCATTTGTACTATCAGAGTGTCCTGTTATTGGAGTTGTTAATGTAAAATCATCATATAATATGGTTGTATTTATTATTATTGATGACGCAGTAGTATAATAAAATCTACCTATTGAAAATGAAGTACAAGCTAATGTAGAATTAGATGCAAATCCACTAGCTGATCCACCATAATAATAATATGGAGTAGAAGTCGTTGTAGTTGTAGTTGTCGGAGCAATAGTAGTAGTTGTAGTTGTCGGAGCAATAGTAGTAGTTGTAGTTGTCGGAGCAATAGTAGTAGTTGTAGTTGTCGGAGCAATAGTAGTAGTTGTAGTTGTCGGAGCAATAGTAGTTGTAGTATTAGAAATACAATTAACCCATGAGTAATTATTGCTACCTATTTGCATACACATTTCTAAATAAGAATTATTTTGATTAGTTCTATATCTAAATGTACCAGTTATTCCTGAATTACATTCATCACAATAATTTAATATTTTAACCTCATGTGTTAAGCCTGATGATGAATACATTCCTGATGTACCATCTTGTCCACTTATACCAATAACTCCATCAATACCTGTTGTACCATTTGTGCCACTTGAACTAGATTCAGTAAATCCAGAAAATATATAATCATTTATTTGATATAAATTTATTTTCTTACTAACCGTGCCATATGTTATATGATCAACAGGCAAAATAAGATTATTATTTAAATAATTTTCTTTTTCAAAATTTCGAATTCTTATAATATTTGGCATTAATTCAATTTAATTTTTATTAATTGTGTAACTATTAAACTTCTTCACAACCTATTACATAACTAAATGTTAGTAAACTATTAGGTATAACAGAATAACAGCATACTGTTATTGTACCTCCTTGTTTTTCTAATAATATACTTTGATCTTCATGATTATAATTTATCCAATGTGCGTAAGTATTACTTTGACTATTATTTATAATTGTATATTGAAACATAGCTGCTGTTGTACTTGTTGTTGTAGTAGTTACTAATGTATTATCGTATGCATAAGTATTTGAATATCTATTATTTGTATAATCATAAATTTTAAATACTAATGGTACTCTTGGATAATTTGTAGCACTACCGAAATTCACTGGACTATATCCTCCTGTTTGATTTGATACTGGTGTAAATGTTAAACCTCCATCTGTTGAATATTGATTACCTAATACTGTAATTGGTAAAGAACCTGGATTAAAAGTGAACCATAAATTTCCTGATATTAAATTAATAGCATTCAACACTAATAAATTAGATGATGATGTAGTTGTAGTTGTAGTAGTTGGTAAAGATGTAGTTGTAGTTGTAGTTGATGACGCCGTAGTTGTAGTAGTTGTAGTTATAGGCGCAATTGTTGTAGTCCACGTATTTGATACTATTGGAACCCAAACATAATTAGTAGAACCAGACTGCATACACATTTCTAAATATGAATTATATATATCTGTTCTGTATCTAAATGTACCTGTCGTACCAGAATTACAATCCGAACAATAACCAACTACCATTATATTATTAACATTATTACATGTTACTTGATTTAAATATACTTTATCATTATTATTTGGTGATAATAATGTATATAAATTACCTAAATTAACTAAATTGTCATTTAAATACCATTCATATGAATAATCTGTAAATCCTGTCATACCAGTAACAAAAAAAGTTACGCCTGTAGTTCCTGTAGTTATATAACAAATTCCGCTATTTTCTGATGTTGGTATTGATATTGGTAAACTTTCAATTTTAGGTATGCTTGTTATAGTTAAAGCTGTTGGTGCTACGTAAGTAGTTGATATCACAATGATATTAGATTGATATCCATGACAAGGTGATATACCAGAACTTCCACTAGTTCCATTATTACCAGAAGAACCATTAAATCCAGATGTTCCAGAAGTACCACTTGTTGCACCAGTATAATTAGAAAGTGCAAAATTTTTAATTTGATCTAAATTTATTTGTTTAATATTAGATGTATATCCTTGATTTGAGGTATCTCCACTATAATCAACAGGAAATATAAGTCCTCCAGTTATATTGTTTTCAGTATCTAAATTTCTTATTCTTATTATATTTGGCATTAAAAATTTACTTATTTTTTACTATATATAAAAATAAATATGTTGTATTTATTTTCAATATATATATTTAATATATAGTATATATGATTACTAAATTTAAAATATTTGAGCAACAACAAGAGCTAAATTGGAAATTAATTTTAGATATTTCCAAAATTTGGAATGATTCATTATATGAAAATATTAATGAATTAACAAAATTTAATGAAAATTATATTAATTTTTTAAATAATCAAAAAGATTTAATAATTGAACAAACATCTCAAAATTCATGGGTTAAATTACAAGAATTAATAGAAAGAATGACTAAAAATAAAGATAAAATTGAAGAAAGTACTTCTGTTTGGGATGATATTTATGATTGGGCGGATAGCAATATGGTTGAAATTAAAACTGGAGATAAAATATCAACAGAAAATTCCGAAGGTGCAGAATTACCTTCGAATACAGAAATAAAGCCAGATTTTTAATTATGATAATAAAATTTAAATTATTTGAATCAATAAATAGACGATTAAAAATAGGTGATTTTATAACAACAGATAAAAATCATACTAATAGTTATGTGAAAGTTAAGCCATATGAAATAGGAAAGTTATATAATATTTCTGGAGGTGATCATTACTGGTTTTCATATGATGGAGGTAAAATATGTATTGATATAGAAGATATTTTATTATGGTCTGAAAATAAAGAAGAATTAGAATTGATGATAAATACTCAAAAATATAATATATGATAACAAAATTTAAATTATTTGAAAATATTAGTACATCACCAAAAATTGGAGATTATGTTATAATTAATGAAGTGGAGTTTTCATTTAGTAGTAAAGTTTTTTATGAGTTTATAAAATCAAATATTGGTAAAATTGAAAGTACTTATATATCTCACGGAGGAACTGAAAAATTTTATGTGATTAGATTTGATTTAAAAATAATACCAGATTTGATTGTAACTATGTTTAATAAAGATGGTGATAGAAGCTTTAATTTTTCAGATTTAAAATTTTGGTCTAGTAATAAAGAAGAATTAGAAATATTAATAAACTCTAAAAAATATAACATATGATATATTTAAAATATTTTGAAAGTAAAAATAGTATATGGTTAGCTATCACTTCTGATTATGAAGATGATGAATATATTTATTTTGATGCTTGGGAAACAAACAATGAAGATGAAGATGGAGAAGTTATAGCAAAAATAGATATCAATAAAGAAAAAATTATTTATATTGATGATAGGGCGAAAATTGATAATTATGCTCAGGAGGAAATAAGAAATGTGATTAATACATACTTTACACCAGAAAAAAGACTTGAAATTAGTATAAGAAAATATAATTTATAAAAATGATAACAAAATTTAAAATATTTGAATATTTTTCGAATGAAAATAATGAAAATATAAAAAAAGGAGTAGATTTTATATATAATCAACATCCTGAACTTAATGATATAGGAACAAAATTAGAGTACTCATCATATATAAATACTATTTTCCATAATAGTAAGATAAAAAAAATATTATTTCATTCATCTAAAAATGCTTTTGATGTATTTGATAAGAAATTTTTTGGAACTACAAGTGATGTTGGCGCATTTGGTAGAGGTTTTTATTTTTCAGAGTTTTTAGAATATTCAAAAGGATACGGATTAAACACAAAAGCTGTTGTTCTGAATATTGTTAATCCTATGAATATATTAAATACTCAGGAAGATGATAAATTATATTTAGGAAAATCAATAAAGGAAACATGGGGTAATGATAAAGATGGAGTTATTTTTACAGTCACAAATTGGAAAGAATTGGCAGATTCTGGAAATCATGCAAGTATTGAAGATTTTCAAGAAATTGGATTAGGAAAAGAATCTGGTGTAATGGATGCAGTTGTAGACGAAGTGGAACAAATTCATATTCTTGGAACAAATAAAGATATTGAAAAATTCAAACAATATAAAAATTCTTATAAAAACAATAAATTATAATGATAACAAAATTTAAATTATTCGAACAAACAGGAGGATTTGATTTAGGCGATACTGTTTTAATTATGTACAAAGTACCTAAAACTGATAAAAGAGAAGTGGTTCCAGTTAAAATAATAACAGAAGATGGTATTCATCGTCAATTTTCATTTGATGTTGCAAATAATCCATTTCCTCATCAAAGACCTATTCCGTTTGATAATAATATGGTCATAAATAAAACTGACTCTATCAAAGAGCCATATAAACCCGCATGGACTTCTGAGCAGCCATGCAGTACAGATTATTCACCTGCAGCTAATCCAAATCAGATTACAAATGATTTCGTTTTACCTAATTCTTAAAAAATAATAAAGTTATGTTAATAATAGAAAAAATTAAAATTAAACTAAATAATAAAAATATTAAACATTTCAAAAAATTAGGATACGATAATAAATATGGTGAAATTATAGAAATAAACTGTAATGAATTATCTGAAAATAGTAAATTTAGAGTAAATATTATTTGTGATAGATGTGGTGAAATTAAAAATATAACATATCAAGAATATTTAAATCAACGTAAAAAATTTGATTTTGATACTTGCAATAAATGTAAATTTGAAAAAAATGATATTACAAATTTGAAAAAATATGGTGTAAAAAATACATTTGGCTCAAAATATTTTATCGAAAAATCAAAAATAACAAAATTAGAAAAATACGGTGATGAGAATTACAACAATATAGAAAAAACTAAGAAAACTAATTTAATAAAATATGGAACAAAATATTCATTTTTAAATGAAGAAGTTAGAAATAAAGTATTGACTTCTCATATAAAAAGTGGATTATGGTTAAGAAAAGAAGATAGAACTGATTTTAAAAATTATTATTTAAAAGTTTACAGTGAAACATTAAAAAATAAGAAAGAATTATTAGATAATTGGAATGGTTATGATTATTATTCTAATGAATATATTTTAGATAATTTTAAATTAGACAGTAATGATAAAAAATATCCAACGATGGATCATAAAAAATCTATAAGATATGGATTTGATAATAATATATCATCTGATGAGATATCTAATATTGAAAATTTATGTATAACAACTCGTTCTAATAATTCTTCTAAAAGTAAAAAAAATGAATCTGAATTTAATATTATACAATATGATAACAAAATTTAAAAATTTATACGAAAAAATAGATTTAAGTGATATAAAAATTGATATTGAAAATGAAAATAATGAACTTATTGATAAATTAACTCAAGAACTTTCTATAATTACATATAGAAGAAAAAATAGTCCTAAACCAATCAGATTAACTGAAATAAGTGGATATTTTAACAATAAAGATTTTATAAATATTAATTTAATATATAGAACATATTTAGTCATAAGCTTATCTAATGGAGATAAAGTAAAAGGAAAACTATCTATATTCAAAGACGATAATGAAAATAATATCAATATAAAAATAAATGATAAACAAATTTATGATATTGATAATAAAAAATTTGATGATGAATTATTAGTAGAAAAAATAATATCAAAATATAAAGAATATTTATTAGAAAAATTTAAATTAAGATGAAAATAAAAAATGAAAAATGAAAGAAATTAAAAAATATACAGATTACGAACTCAATGAAGCGACTATTGAAATTGAAGGTACTGAAGAAGGAGTTTATGTTTTAACTATACATGATATTCATAATATAGTAAATAATTTTACAGATGAAGAAGTAACTGAAGAAGACATAATTGAAGAATTGTCTGATTATACATTTGTAAAAGTTGAAGATTCAGAAATTCGCGTAATTGATGATGAAGTAACTGATAATGAAATAGAAGAAGATGAATTAGCAGCAGATGGCGATATTACAGGATTAAAAGCTGATGAAGATCCAACTATGATAAAAAAATTTGAAGAATAATGAAAAAATTTACACACTTAGACGAAGATTTAATTAAAGAAAATCTTGAAGCAAAAAGACAATTTGACATAGAATATAATTTTGCTCTTGTTAAATTAGAAACTATAAAATCATCATTAAATAATATGTCAAATAAGCAAATTAATAATCCAAGTGATTATGGTTATGTTGGAGATATTAATCATGTGACTGAATGTTTAGATGAAATATTAAATTTTTTAATTGATTATCAACCTAAAATGTCAGCTATTTAATAAAAATAAATTATAATAATGTCAGATATAACAACAAAATTTGATGATTTTAAATCTAATAAGGTTAAAAAATTTGATAAATATCAAGAATATGAACCTTTATCTGATGATATTATAGCATTATCTAAATTAGATAACGGTGAATATGAAAAAGTAACTGGACCAGTTAATATAGTTCAAATTACTGGAGTAATTACAGACGAGGAAGAAATTAAAAAATTAGATGAAATAGCTGGAGGACCTGTTCTGAATACAGATTTAAGTTTAAAACAAGTTAAGCGTGGTCAGGAACTCTGGATCACCTGTTTGCTCCAGAAACCATCGACAGCAGTTTTTAATTCCCAAACTTTAGGATGCCTAAAAGTTCGAATTATCGATATATATTATGGCTTATCTAAATTAAGTACATTGAAATAAAAATAATCCTAATATTATTCCTTCAAAATCTAAATCCCAGCAGAGACTTTTTGGTATGATTCATGCATATCAAAAAGGTGAATTGAAAGATGCTTCACCTACAATTAAAAAAATTGCGAAGCATATTAGTAAAAAAGATGCTACAGATTTTGCATCAACAAAGCATAAAGGACTTCCTAAACGTGTTAAAAAAAGTAAAAAAGAATCAAGAATTTATAATTTTGAAAAATTTGTTAACGAACAATATAAAAATGATATAAAATAAATGAAACATTTAAAAATATATGAATATGAATCTAAATATATTATTTTTAGTGATTTAGTTGGTAGTGGAAATATGTCAGCTACTTATCATGTGAATAAAAGTAAAGGTTTATTTCCATATGTAAAAGAAAATGGTATATTCAGAAAAATTAATATTGATGATAAAGAGTCTATTCCTAGAAATGCAATTTGGTTGAAACCAGAACAAATTTCTAAATATAATGAACTTGCAATTAAAATAATTAAATTGAAAGAAGAACAAAAAAATATTTTAGATTTATAAAAAATGACATCTAAATTAGATGTCATTTTTTAAATATTTTCTGATATTATTTTTAAAATTTCTCGTGCTCTATTTACAAATGTATGATTTTTTCTAACATAATTATATCCACTTTCTGAAATTTTATTTCTTATTTCATCATGAGTTAAATAATATTGAACTTTTTCTTGTAAATCTTGAATTGTAGTATAAACATCTAAATGTTCACTAACGTTAAATAAATTACGTAAATTTTCAGTTTCATTTGTTAATAAAAATGTCTTACATCCTAAAGTTTCAAATGTTCTATAATTTAAATCATCTGCTAAGTTTCTATTAAAATGTATTTTGTAAGAATTTATAGCTTGTACCATATCATCTCCAATAACAAATACATCTTTTTTTATATTAGGTATTGAATCAATCCAATTTGCTCGAGATATTATATTACCACAAAATCCAACATTATATTTTTTTTCAATATTTGGATTAAAGTCTATTAAATCATCTGGATATGCATTTGGTAAATAATATGTTTTGAAATTTTTAAAATATTTTTTATGAGATTCGATTGCATTCAAAACTATATCAATTTTATTAGAATTGCATGTCATTATATGTTCATTAGGTATCATATGTGAATCAATTGACCAAAATAATTTTAATCCTTTAAAATTAGATATATTTGGAAGCCAACCATTATTATAATTCTCTATTAACAGAACTACATCATAATCTTTTGATATTTCATCAAATGATATATTATAATTTGGAAAATTTAATCCCCATACTGTGGATTCAATACCTATTTTAGTAAATGCTCTATTAAAATTTAAAGACTCTCTAAAATTCTGATTTTTGATGTGTCTTCCTGCTTCTTGTATAATTAATATTTTCATTTTTATTATTTTTAATTTATCTTGATACACTTGTTCCTATTGTGTAAATATATAATCTTTCTTGTATTTGATGAAATATATATCCTTTTTTTATTGCTCTGTTCCATAAATCCCAGTCTTCTATTCCTTTTGTATTATTATATCCATTTAATTCATCTAAACAAGATTTTCTAATTAACATTGATCCATGTGTTAATATATTTTCTTGTAATAATCTATTTTTTATTTGATCATTAGTTTCATAAGTACCTAATTTAAAACAGCTATCAAATAAATTATTATTATTTTGATATTTATTATATGCTTGTGTGCCTAAAAAATCTACTTTATTATTATTAATATATTCTATTTGTTTTAATAATTTATCAGGCATATACAGGTCATCAGCATCTAAATATCCAATCCATTCACTACTAATATTTGATAATCCAAAATTTTTAGCAACTGATAAACCTTCTTTTTTATTATGAAATAATCTATTTATAGTAAAGTTATATAAATTTTTTACAATATTGTTTGTATTAATCCAACATTCATCAAACACAATAAAAACATCAAATTTTTTATATGTTTGATTATTTAATGACTCTAATGCATCTAATAATAAATTATCATGTTTTTCATCTGTACTATGTACGCAAATTAATATAGATAATGTCATATTTACTCTTTTTTTAATTGTTCTATATATTTTACTATATCATTATTATTATCAAGTATTGATAATTCTTTTGTTTTATTATTAAAATATGTATATCTATTAAATAATTTTGATCTTTCTGGTGTAGTAACATCTTCTATATTTCTTGATATTGTTAATAATCTTTCTATATTTATATCTGTTAATCCATTTAAGTTTATATCATTTTTAATAGATAAATAATTTGAACCTAAAATTTGATTTTGATTTGATAACCATTCTTCTGAGAATCCAAATACTAAATGAAAAATTAAATCCTCTATTATCATACCATAAACTCCCATACCTGGTGTTTCACCTATAATTCTATTCATTCTTAAACTTAATTTATCACCATAATCATTTAAATCTGAATATACTTGTGATACTACTCCATTATCACAACTAATGTTTATCCAATCCTTGACTATTGGACTATATCCTGCTTTTGTATGATTTGTTGGTCTTATAAAGCCTACTTTTTCTGATATATCTTTAGCTATTGAAGTTTTACTAATTCTAAAATAATTATTTATATGCAAAAATTTACCTAATTGTTTATATGAATTGTGTAATTCTGTTTCTTTACCTACAAATGATAAATTAAATTTATTTATTAATTTTATCGGTATATATAACCATTTATTAGATATTGGAAATGCATCGCAATCTAAAGAACAAAAATATTCAGTATCACAAATTTCTAATCCTTTATCAATAGGATATCCAGCGTCTATTTGATTTATTTTTATTATTTTTATTTGGCTATCATTATTATACAATTCTAATATTTTATTATGAATATTATCATCACTCTGATTAGCAATTATAATTTTAGTCTGTATTTCTTGATGCTCGAATTTTTTAATTTGATTAATACAACCTTTAAGAAATTCAAATTCTTTAACAACTGGAATTAATATTGTACAACTATACATATTTAATATTATTTTTTTATATCAATTAATACAATTGATAATTTTAAACCTGATGGATAAATAGAATTATCACCGTTTAAAATATTAGACGGAATTTCAATTTTTTTATTTAGTATTTCTTCGAATATTTCGTTTTTTATACATGGATAATCATATGTTATTATTAATCTACCGTCATCATTAACTTGTTCTAATAAATTATTAAATGCTATTTTAGCATCATCAATACCTGGTAAATGTTCTAATGTGGATATACATAGAACTACATCATATTTATTTTTATTTTTAGATAGTATATTATAATTAAAATAATTTTTAAATTTTTCTTTATTTAAATTAATATCAACAATATCTGAATTAAATACATTGCTACTTAAATTATTTAATGAGTTAGCAAACTGTATATGCAATTCTTCGTTACCACAACTAGTATTATGTACACTATATTCACTATTAATATTATCTTTTAATGCTGATAATACATAACCCCATTCATACGGTCTTGACCAATTTATAAAATTTTTATCAATAAAACTTTCATTTTTATCAATAAATCTAAAATTAACTATTTCCATACTTATTTAATTTTTTTTAATATTTCTAATATTTTATCAGAACTATATCCGTCCCCATATGGACAATTATTGTTTACTTTATAATTAAAAATATGATTTTTAAAAATAGAATTTAAATCTTTTGGAGTATCACATAAAAAACTATTTGTTCCAATTGTTTCTGGTCTTTCTGTTATTTTTCTACACACAATTATTTTTTTGTTGAAATAAGATGCCTCTTCTTGTAAACCACCACTATCTGATATAATTAATTTGCAATTAGAAATATAATCTATCATTTCGTCATGATTAATAGGCTCGACAATATTTACATTTGAATTTTTAAAAATATTATAATGTGATGATACATATGGATTTGGATGTTTGAACAATATAAAATTTAAGTTTTTATATTGCTCTGATATTTCTTTTATAGCTAAAAACCAATCATTAATAATTATATGATTTTCTCTTCTATGTAAAGTAATTAAAATATTATCGTTATATGATATCGATTTAAATTTAACTAAACTATCTATTATTGTATTACCAACAACATATATTTCACCCTTTACTTTCTCATTAATTAAATTATTTTTATTTTCATTTGTAGGGCAAAAATTAATATCAGATATTCTTGATATCATTTGTCTATATGCTTCTTCAGGATATGGATTTTCTATATCATATGTTCTCAATCCTGCTTCGAGATGTATTATTTTTTTATTATTATTAAATGAACTAAGTGCAATTGCATATGCAGTAGCTGTATCACCTTGAATCAATACGTGAGAAAAATTGTAATTTTTAAAATTCATTAAAATCGAACATATAATATTATTTAATCTATTTTCTGAATTATAATCAATACATATATTATAATCATAATCAAATTTTCCAATATCTTCTTGTTGTCCAGTGAATAAAATTTTATAATCTATAATACCTTTAATCTTAACTATAATAGGTTTAATTTTTATCCATTCAGGTCTTGTGCCATAACATATTAAAAGTCTCATTTAGTATTTTTATTTTTTATATAACTTATTTATCATCTAAAAATTTCAATTGCTATCATTGATCTACCTTCAAGATAATATAAATTAGCATCATTATTAATAATATATTTTTTACATATATTAAATAATGTATATGCTGAAAACCAATACTTATGATCAGGATGCACCAATTCATGAAAATATTCATTATCATAAAACATGTTTTTAGAATATATTTCACAATTAGGTACTGTTATAAAATAACATTTAGATTTAATTGAAAACATATCATCTAAAAATAATTTAGCATTATCAACATGCTCTAATACTTCTGGAATTAAAACTAAATCGTATGTTATATCATTAAACTCATCTAAATGACTATAATAATTTCCTTTTTTAGCATCTTTTTTTAATATATTTAAACTTTCAGAGTTTAAATCATATCCATCAACGTTTAATCCAGAGTTTAATAATTTTATATGTAAGTTTGATAATGGATCATATGCCATATAATCTGCACAACCAACATGTAAAATATTTTTATTTTTAAATTTTTCAATAAAAAAATGTGTTCTATCAATTTTAATTTCTTCTACTTTTAAAATTTGATTAAAAAAATTTGGATTCTTATAATCTATCATATTACTTTTTTTTAATTTCTCATCTCAGCATGATCTTTATCTAATGCTAATATTAATTTTTTGTATGGTATATTCCAATTTTCAGGATAACAATAATCACAGTCTAACTCTTTGTATAAATCTGGATTGGATATTAAATATTTATTCCAATGTGATTCATCATGCCAAATAGCTATTATATCTTTACTCATATCATCTAATATATTATTTGATAGAATTTTACATGCAGTTAAATATGCATCTTTTTTGCCACCTTGAACACCTCCACAATGATATACATAATGACTATAATCTACATATGCATTAGATTTAATACGTCTTTCAAAAGATTGTAACAAATCTCTTCTATATCCTGGGTGTATTACAGCAATTAGATCTTTATCACCTGGTAAGAATTCATCTCCAATATAATCATTTATTAACATATCAGCATCTAAATAATATAATATATCAATGTCTTTATATTTTTCTGAATTTTTATTAAAAATTTCAAATCTTTTTAATGTTGGCATAGGCCAAGACATATGTTCTTGATATATTTTAATTACATTATCAGATACCTCATGATCCATTATGTTAGTAAAACAAAAAATTGTTTTTTTATGATCATTTAAAAGATATTTATTTATAGAATCTACCAAAGGATTCAAAAATTTAATATATTTATTCGTTGCTATTACTAAAAATCCAATATTCATATATTTTATTTATTTTATCATACTTCTATGCTGTAAATTAGGATTATCATTCTCATCAAAACTTTCTCCTACAAATTGTTGTCCTATTCTTTTATATGGAAATATTAATCTATTTTTATTAAATGTAAAAAATTCATCGTGTACCATACAATCATTATTAATTAAAGAATATACTATATCTCTTAAAAAATTTTGATCTACTTGCCAAAATTCACCTTTTGAATATTCGTCAATAAGAGTTTTCATATTGCTCAAAACTGGATACTTAACACCCCACATACCTCCTAAAATTACAGCAGTATGCCAAGGATGATCTCTCATTATATGAAATGTCTTAGAACTTTTCATCCATTGATCAACTGCATACTTCTCCCTTAAATTTAATCTTGAATCGCAATCACGACTTATCATAACTTCAACGTCACTATCACTAGCAGGTAAAAATCTCCAAAACATTCCTGACCAATTTCCTAATTCATTCATAATTATAACTTCACAATTTTGTATTTCTTTTAATTGATCTATTATATTAGATGGTACACTTTTTCCACAATAAAATCTTGAAATCCATCCTGGATATATCTGATTTGTTAATTTTGCATTTTTTATAGCACCTATACAATATTTAGGATCATCCCCCCATAAACTAAATGATATAATCTTTTTCATTTTAATCCAAATTTATTTTTTTGCCTTAATTGAAAGAAATTGTAGTCTAATTGATAATATTTATTATTTTTAGCATATAATTCATCAAATTGATCTCTAAATTCAGGTATATCAGGATGCTCATGTTTTATAATTGTTTGTTCTATAAAAGTTTGCTTATTTAATTTATTAGCAACTTTTGTAAATTCATCATCACAATAAAAACTACGATATCCTCTATGATAAATATAACCAAATCTATCATAGTATTTTTTACCTAATATACAAAGTGTATTTAAATCTCTTCTATTTCCATCATAAAACCATAATACACCATCAGTATCTGGATAATATTTTTTCATATTATCTCGTATTATATCATCATATCCTTTGATTTGAGGTATCATATCATCAGATGCTAGTAATACTATATTCCAATCTTTCATTTCATCTATATCAGAATTACATGCTTCTATTTTATATTCAGAATTACCTATAAATACTACTAAATTTTCATAATTATCTAATTTTGAAAGAATTTCTTCATTATTCATAGTTAAATCATCCTCATCTATTGAAATACAAAAATCAGTCAAATCTATATTATTTAAATTTTTATAATATAAATCTAAAACTTCAAAAAATTTTTTTGATCTATTTCTAGTCGGAAATTTAATCAACAGTCTCATTAATATTAATATTATTTTTTATAAATTTTATATCTATTTCTTGATGACAAGAACTATTTAAAATACCTTTAAAATTATCTAAATCAATTACATAATCATCTAAAAATTTATCATTTATAAAATCTGCTGATATATTTCCATGCACATTTTTAAATATATTTTGTACCCTATTTAATGGATTGTTTACTATTATCGAATTTTCAAAGCAAATTATTTTTGATCTATTTAATGTATATCCAGCTAAAACACTTTCATATGTATTTGGATTATTAAATGCTATTTCTGATGTGAGAGGTAATATATCACTTGTTCTAAAAAAATGACCGTCCAAAGACATAGGATAGCCAAAATCTCCTTGCTCTCTATACCATTTGAATGTTAAATCTGAATTAAAATGTGGAGCTGTCGTTCTTATCTTTAATGAATAACAATAAGTTAAATATGGATGTATTCTTAATGATAAAGTTAAGATGTCATCATTCATAGTAAATAATTTAAATTGTTTACAATTTAAAGTAAATGGCATTTTAAATACATCATCATCAACAAAAAATATAGAGTGAGAATTTTCTGGATTTAATAAATTTATAACGTGACTTTTAAATTTATCTGTTTCTTTTATATAATTTATATTACTATCATTATGAATTGTAAATAATTTATCATATCCTTTTTTAAAATCATTATTAGAATACGTATAAAGAATATTAATCATATTCTGATTAAATTCTTTAAAATATAATTTCATAGAACGAAGTAATAATTCCAATTGTGCGGGACGGTCTTTACTAAATAATATAATATTTATCATAAATAATTATACTTTAAAGATATTAAAAAGTTTAATTTTTTATTTAAATCCAGAAACTTTAGTTCTATCACCTATTCTTAATGTTGGCGCTTCAATTGATCTTGGATCAAATGCTATATCATTTTTATGTAATGAATCTAATAATGTGGATATTATTGAAGATGCTTCCCATTTATTATATGATATAATTTTTATTTTTAACTCTTGGGCATTAGATACATGTTTTAAAGAAAAATCATTATATGGAATATTATATTTTGATAATATATTATTCTTAATTATTTCTTCATTTTTAGAATCATATTCTATATCTACAGTAAATTCATATTCATCAGTTGGCTCACTAGTTTTAAATCCAGCAGAAGCATATGTTCCAGTGTAAAATTCATTTAAAAAATTATCAAATTTAGTTACCATGTTTCATTTTATTTTTATAAGGTTATATATAAAAACGATTATCTATTTTTTGGATAATTAAATATTTTATTTGTAGATTCAAATTTTTTTCTCAATTTTTTTGTTTCTCTATTATCGAAACCTAATATATAAATATATTTATGTTTTTGATTTATGATTCTAATATGACATTTTTTTATTGATTCTATTGAATAATTTTTCATTATTTCTGCAATATTATTTGGAATTTTTTCCCATAAAATTTTTGTTTTTTTATTCCATTCATCTTGCCATATAATATTAATAGTTTTTAAATAAGATTTGTAGAAATTTAATTTTCTAAATCCTCTACTATTAACCCAACCTTTATTTATATTATCAGGATCAAAATATAATTTAGTTGATCCAAAATTATTACCAAGATAGTAAAAATTACAAGCTTGATAAATTGTACCAAGTTCTTTTGCTTCAGTGTCAGCATAAGCTTCAAATAATCTAAATTCTGTATTTTTAACCATCCATTTAATTGACCACATAATTAATGAACTAGCTAAATTCTTTGGTGTCCAAGATGCACATGCTCCTCTACTTATCAATTTTTCTATACTTGATGTATCATCACCTAATATATTGGAAAATGCATTTGGAGTAGACATAACAATTGCTCCAGCCATTATACCTTTATATGTTGCTATAAATCTATGAGTAGGTCTATTTGGCATTTTACCAAGCCATTCATATTTTTTTATAAAATCAACAATATCTGTTGTTCTTATATCATCTTTATCTATAAATTCAAAATTAAAATCAGAAACTTTAAGATTTTTATAGTCAAAATTTATTTTTATAATATCATCTTTTAATGTATTTAATCTAATGTCATATTGCCAACAATGTTCTTTATTGTATGTTATTGATTCTATTATCTTATTGAATATTTCATAATTTTTATTCACTATAAAAATAAAATTATATCCTTGTTCTTTACATGCTAATTGTTTTGCAATGTTCTTATCTTTATGCTTATCATACCAATAAGATGATTTTATTTCTATTATCAAATTTAATTTATCATTATAAAAATCAGGAAAATATATACATTCTTTATTATTAAAAATATATTTTATTGAATTTCCTCTTTTTATTTTAATTAAATCAAAATACCTATCTAAAAAATCTAATTCATATTCTCCTTGATAATAAATATCAGTTTCTTTAAATTTATAAATACGTAATCCATTTTTTAACATTTTTTGATATATATCATCATTTTGTGCTGGATAATATACTCCATATTTTTCAAAAATTATATTAGATAATTTTTGCTTTATTAATTCATTTTGCATCGGATTTTCAAAACCATATTTATCTAAACAAGTTTCTTTATATTTATCTCTGTTATTATAATTTTCATCATTATATTTATCTTTTTTTATATTAGATATTTTATCTTTAATAAATTTAGATTCAAATGGAGATTTCGCTTGATATCGTTCTATGCAAGTATCTTCTACTTTTTTCTTTATTATATCATTTTTTAAAGGTGAATCTACACCATACCTATTCATTAATGTTAGTTTAGATTTTTCTTTAAATTCATCAGTAGACATATATTCATCAGTACCATATCTTTCATTCGTTGTAAACCTTACTTTATTTTTAATATCAATATTTTGCATGGAATATTCAAATCCATATTTTTCTAAATTTGTCTTTTTTATTTTATCCTTAAACTCTTCTAATTTTAATGGATGATCTACACCATATCTAATGATATTTGTTTCTTTACACCTAATTCCTGAGCATTTTTTACAATGATAAATATTATCAGTTTCTATATTTCGTAAATATGAAAAATAAGAAATATTGTTTTTTTCTTCACATTTATCACATAATACATCAATTTTAGTTTTTGATGTTTTAGGTAATTCATTAACATTAATAATTATAATATCGCCAGATTTTACGTCATATCCTAAATTTTTATAATAAGTAATGTTCTTATTTGTAGTCTTTATTTCTATTTTTTTAGTTATTATCATATCATATATAGTTTTAATATCACAAAAGTTTATATTAATATAGTTTGTATTTTAAATTTAACATCTTCATCTGATTCATTAAAATTTAATCTTAATAAATTAATATTATTATCTTTACAATATTCAGATTTTAAATTATCACGCAATTTTATTATTTCAAATTGTTTATCTCCACCCCAATATTCAATTGATCTAAAATGTTGTTCACCATCATATTCTATACAAATATTATAATCTGGTAAATAAAAATCAAAATATAATAACGACTTATATTTCAAATCAGGAAAAGTTTTTTTGCCTATTATATTCTATATTTAATTCATTCAATATATTACTTATTAATAATTCTCCTTTTGATTCTTTGCATATTGGACAACCTACTTTATTATATAAATGTTCTCCTGGTTTTTGTAAAAATATACCATGTTTAGGACAAATAATTTTAACTTTTGTATAAGAATTAATATAATTCACTTCACTATAATTATATTTATAGTCATGCATTTTATTTGCTACGCATGGAAAAATTTTTGAATAATTTTCACGCGTAGTTAATATCATTTTATCTATACTTTCTTTGGAGTGACTGAAATCTATTTTATTTTTTACTTCATCATTTTGTAAAGGATATTTAACACCAAAATTTTTTAAATTTGTTTTTATTACTTTATTTTTATATTCATCTGTTTTTTGATAATATTCAATACCATATTTTTTTAAACATGTTTTTTTAGATTTATCTTTTATTTCATCACTTTGAAAAACATTTTCAACTCCATATTTTTTTAAATTTGTTTCTTTTGTTTTTTCGTTTTTGCATTTGAAACAAAAATGTTTTTCAGAATTATTATTTGTTATTCTATTATAATCTTTAATTGCCATAATTTTTTCATCGCCACATACATCACAACAAATATTAATCTTTTGCTTTGATCCATGAGATAAATCAGATACATTAACTTCTATAATATCACCTGAGTGCATTAAAAGATATAATTTTTTATAATAACTTACATTTTTATTTGTTACTTTAACTGAAACAATTTTAGATAGTATCATATGCTCATTTTATTTGTAAAAAATTTATAATATTTTCTTTTATTTCAGAATCTGATTCATTGAATTTTAACCTTAATAAATTAATATTATTTAATTTACAATATTCATTTTTTAACAAATCTCTAAATTGTAACTCATAAAAATTATCATCGCCTCCCCAACCTATAATAGATTTAAAATGCTGTTCACCATCATACTCAATACATGCATTATAATCAGGTAAATAAAAATCGAAATATAATAATCTTTTGTGTTTTAATTCTGGAAAAGATTTTTGCCTATCAAATTTTATATTAAATGATTTCAATATTTTGGAAACCAATAATTCACCTTTTGATTCTTTACATATTGGGCAACCTGCTTTACTATAAATATGATCTTGAGGAGTTTGATAAAATGATCCATGTTTAGGACATATAATTTCAATTCTAGTATACGAATTAATATAATTCATATTACTATAATCATACTTATCTCCATGAATATTTTTTGCTTTTTCTGTACATTTGTATTCTCCTAATATAGTTCCTAATCTTGTTTTTTCAATTCCACATTTTCTACATCCTGATCCTTTAATGTGTTCAGTTGGAAATTCTTTGAATTCTCCATGTATAGGACATATAATTTTAACTTTTGTTAAATAATTTTTATATATTGTTATAGAATAATCATAAAAATTATTATGTATTTTTGATGCTTGAGTTGTGAATTCTTCTGTTGTTTTTGATTTTTTTATTTTAGAACATTCAAAACAATCATTTCCATGTAGATGATTTTTTACAGTTTGATTAAAAATACCATGAATTGGACAAATTATGGTTATTTTTGAATTTATATCTATATAATTCATTAAAGAATAATCAAATTTATAATTATGAACTTTATTGAATCTTTTTAATAATTCGTCTTCTGTTAATTTTTTCATTAAATTAATATTTTATATAGTATAGTATAGTATTTAATATCACAAAAGTTTATATTATTTCAATAAATAATTTTTTATTGTATCAGGTATTAAATTATCATATTAAAAAAGAGAGAATAAATTCTCTCTTTTTTAAATATTATACTAAATACCTAACTATTAGATAAGTACACCTGCACTATCAGTAACTAAAATAGTCATAAATTGCTTCCAAGGAAAGAATCCTATATCGGCGACTGCGTAGCGGCTTCTGATTAGCATTCTTGGAGCCCATGTGGCTTCGGAAATTAACTGAATAGATTGGGCCATCAAATAAGGTACGAATACCAAACCTGGTTGTTCAACACTATTTTTTCTTCCTAAGAATATTCTGTTATCATCCCATCTTTGATAAGGGTCAACGTATATGCTAATATTTCCGATATTTCCCATTGGGAATAATTGTCCATTAGCGTTTAAGTTAGATTTTACTGGATTAAGAGTATAACCTGCAACGTCCTGAATTACAGAAGCTAAATTACCATTTGTTACAAGGTATTGAGCTGGTCCAACACGACCTTCAGTTGCAATAAAGTTAGAAGCGTTATTAAGTTTAGCAATAAGTTTCCTTTGGATTGAGTGAGTAGTTTCACCTCCTGGGGTAGCAGCACCAACTTTCAAATAAGTATCAACGTTAAAGTCAAATTTAGAAACACCAGCAGCATCTTTAGGAGTTGTCCAAGCGATTCTGTTTTTATCAGCCATTTCTGTAACTTTAAATATGATTTGTTTTGAAATAGTTTGAGTTAACTCATTAACAAGAACTGATTCAAGTTTTTGAACGATATCCATACCTGTTGCAGCTTTAATATCTTCAATTTGAGTTCTTTTTAATGAACTAGAAATTTCAATATCACCTACTTGTATAGTTTTAGTAAAGATATCTGGTCCGATAACATTTGGATAAGTTCTTTCGTCTTCATCTCTTACCATTGGTTGTTTCAAATACCAACCTGCTGAGAAACCAGGAATATGATCTTCTAACAATGATACTAAGTCAATAGTAACACCAGTTAAAGTAACTGCTTGTTTAGCAGTTGTACCAGAAGCTACTTCAATAACAATTCCGCTATTCAAAATATCAGAAATAGAATAAGCTGCAGTTGGAAAAGTATTTCTATCATTTACAAATCCCCAACCTGCGTTGTTAGAACCTGGATTAAATTGACGGAAAATTCTAAACATTGGATATCCATTAATACGAGACCATCCTAAAAATTCCATCCAACCTTCTTTGGTAGGAGTTGTTCCATTTGCTGGATAATTAATCAAAATTGGATCAAATCCATTAATGTCAGCAGGACCTGTAGCTCCACCTTGTGCAAAATATAAAGCAGTAGTATTATATGTAGGAACCTGAGTTACAAGAGAACCACCTGATAAGTGAACATAAATAGGGTTAGTTAAACCACCAATTTTTTCTCTTACTGGCATTCCGTTAGCATCCAATTTAAGAGCCATAGAAGCTTTTAATGCTGTATTCAAATTAGCACTTGTTGCAGCATCAGAGATATTAAGAGAGAACATAATTGGTCTTTCATCTTTCAATGTAGAATCAGCTAAGTTATCATATTTAAAATCTACGAATAACATATCAACTTTTGGAGAAGAAGCTGGTTTAACAGCAACTAAGTCCAAACCAATAGTTTGAGCAGCAATTTTCATAGAAACTGGAAGCAAATTTTGTCCTATATCACCAGAACCAATTCCACCTGGAGTTCCTGCACCATAATCACCCCATACTAAACCAGGAGTTGAGGCAGGTTGAGCAGCTTGTACAGCACCCATACCATTTAAGTTACCTAATGTACTATAAGCAACGTTTTCATTCATTGAATGCATTTCAGCATATTCAGACATCCATTTTTGTTTGTAAGTGTCAGCTACTCCTAATGATTCCAAGACTGGTTTCCATTTAGCAACTGCTTTTTGATTGTCAATTATTAAATTCATTTTTTTTATTATTTTTTTAAGACTAAAAAGTCTTTGTTTTTCAGTAATGATATATATTCTTTAAAAAATGTCATTTTTTTCTATTTTTGAATAAAATTAATTTTTAAGAACTTAATTTATCAAATGCTGATTTGAAATAATCAATCTGAGATTCACTCAATTTAGAGCCATCTACGATATGATTTTCTGTGATTAATTGTTTTGCAGGTTTTTCATTTGTGTAACGTGCTAAATCTCTACTATACCAAAAGCTCTCAAATTTTTGTACTGTATCTAGAGCAGGAAATAATCTTGCTGTTGCCAACACTTGGTTTTTAATAGTTTCATCTAATTTTTTCCAAATTAGGGTTAATTCAGATGGCATTGATTCAATTAATAAATCATTAAATGATTTTCTTTTTGGAGAAAGAGCTTCATTCATAAGTGAAATTACTTGTGCTTCACTTGTGTATTTACCTTCACTTTCTTTTAATAACATTTTAACTTTAGTTTTGTCATCGTTAGATAATGAATAATAAGCAGCTTTTCTTTTTTCTGTTAAGAACATCATGAAATTTGGTTGATCGTTTTCAGAAGCTTTTCTTTTTTTAGTTTCATTGATCAAATTATTTATATTTTCGTTTAATGTATTTTGTACTTTTTGTACTTTACTTCCTAATCTAGTGATTTTAGATTCATGTACTTCAACAGGTTCTTCTTCTGTGTCTAATTGTATTACTACCATACCATTTTGTGGATTGGTTGCAAGTACTTCTCCAGTTTTATCTCCAACTGCAATAGTTTCACCTGGAGTAGGTAATCCACCTTCTTCAGTTTCTGCTTGAATTGGTTCTTCTGTTGTTGGTTGTACTGGTTCTTCTGTTGGTAATTCACCTTCTACTGCTGGTTGAGCTTCTACATCACCTTCTTGTTTAATTGGTTGATCTTCTGTTTGTTGAGCTTGTGCAGGTTCAGTTGCAGGGCCTTCTATTGTTGGAGCTTGTTCTTCGTAATATCCATTGATATCAATATCTTTAGTATTTTCATCTTCTGTTATGAAATCAAAATTTTCAAGAACTTTTCCAGTTTTTAATCTTTCTGTAAGAAGTTTTGATTTTTCAATAGTTTTATCCAAATTTTCTGCGATATAATTTGTATAAGCCATAGAATCGTCTAAATTTTCAGCGATATATTCGGAGTAAGAAATGTTATTATCTACATGTTCAGCGATATATTCTGAGTAAGCTATATTATTATCAAGATTTTCAGCGATATATTCTGAGTAAGCTATATTATTATCAAGATTTTCAGCAACATATTCCGAATAGATAATAGAATTATCCAAATTTTCTGCTAAATATTCTGAATAAACAATAGAACTATCAAGATTTTCAGCAACATATTCTGAATAATCAATAGATTTATCAAGACTTTCAGCTATATATTCTGAATATTTGATGTTTTTATCAACATGTTCTGCTATATATTCTGAAAAATCAATATTCTTATCTAATGTTTCAGCTATATATTTACCATAATCAATAGATTTATCAAGATTTTCAGCTATATATTCTGAATAGTTTCCTATTTTTTCAATATTTTCAGCAAGATAATCATTGTGTTTAATTAAATCTGTTGTGGTTTTTTTCAACTGTACATTTTCATTTACAACAAATTGCATACTTTCTGCAAGATAATCTAGGTATTTCACCATTTTTGATTGTTGTTCATGTAATTTTTCGTAATAATCAAGTACACTTTCTAATTTAGCAGGATCAAAATCAACATTATTACCTTTTACCATATCATTAATTTTTGTTTTAAAGGTTTCAATTTCTTCTGTCAAATAATTAGAATACTCTGTCATTTGTTTTTTTGTTACAAAGTCTTCGTTGTTCATTTGGAATAATTCATTTATTTTTGACTCGTCAGATATATCATATATCCTAAAGTAATCTTTATCACTAAATCCATAACTTTCATTTAATGATTTGACTTCCATTCTTGCTGAACTAAATCCAGGATCAGCAACAGCATCATAAGTAAATAATTTTTTAACGGTAACTGTACCATCTGATTCTGTGATGCCAGCGGCTCTAGATGATACGAAAATAGGGCATCCATCATCTACAAGTGCCTTAGCTTCTTTACCCCAATGGGTATTTAATAATCGGATTTCTCCCTTTACTGAATTTGATGATTTATCAAATATCGCACTTTCAATTGTGTGCGAAACTCTTGATAATGAGGTATCAAACACATCAGGGTGGTCAAATTCCCCGTAGACTACACCAAGTTGATTTTTACGACTTAGTAATTCATCTAAATGAGGTAGGAACTTATCAGCAGTATAGATTCTATCGTTTCTATTCTTTATGTTAAATTCCGTAAACGTACCCTCTAAAATGTAATCACCTTTCTTTTGATTGGTATTTTCATTTATTGGTTTCTGTTTAAGACCGTCCATACAATGTTCTACAATAAGAACTGGTTTCATATTTTTTAATTTTCTTTTATATATTACTTAAAAAATATCATTTTTTTCTATTTTTTAATTTTCTTCATATTTATTATTTTTGATGTGTTTTTTGCTGAATTTGATAAAACAAAGACATATAATATTTATATATACTTAAAATAAACAATTAATATATGATATTATCAAATAAAATAGAAATTCGAATTAATATATCAAATATAAAACATTATAAAAAATTATATAAAAATATTAAAATAAATGATATAATATTGGTTAATGTGAATGAACTAACTAAAGGATCTAGATATAAAGTTAAAATGAGATGCGATAAATGTGGAGATGAGTATGAATCATGTTTTAATATATTATATAAAAATAATTCACTTAAAAAATTTATATGCAAAAAATGTAAAAGAAAAATAACTATTCAAGAAAAATATGGAGTAGATAATGTTTTTCAATGTAATGAAATAAAAGAAAAATCGAAAATAACAATTAAAGAAAAATATGGAGTAGATAATGTATCACAAAATAAAGAAATTAAAGAGAAAAAAATGAATACTAATTTTAAACATTTTGGAGTTAAATGGGGATTATCATCTAATATAATTAAAGAAAAATCGAAAATAACAATTAAAGAAAAATATGGAGTAGATAATGTATCACAAAATAAAGAAATCAAAGAGAAAAAAGAAAAAACTTGTTTTAAAAATAACGGAGTAAATTTTATATCTCAGCATAAAAATTTTAAACAAAATATAAACAAAATAAATTTAATAAAACTTCAAAAAAAATATTCAAATTTAATAAATATTGAAGGAGACAATTTTACATTTTATTGTGAAAAATGTGAAAAAAACTTTGAAATTTATAAAAAAACATTTTATGGTAGATATAATCTAAATGTTGATGCATGTGTATTTTGTAATCCTATAGGATCTGTTCATACATCTGGATCAGAAACTAATGTATATAATTTCATTAAAAAAAATTATAACGGAGAAATCATACAAAATAATAGAAATATTATAAAACCATATGAATTGGATATTTATATTCCTGAATTAAAAATTGCATTTGAATATAATGGATTATTTTGGCATAATGAAAATAATACTTCTAATAATTATCATTTAAATAAAACTGAATTATGTGAAAAACTAGGAATACAATTAATGCATATTTGGGAGGATGATTGGTTATATAAGCCAGATATAATAAAATCTATGATATTAAATAAATTAAGTAAAAATTATAATAAAATATTTGCACGTGAAACAGAAATTAAAGAAATAAATGATAATAAAATAGTTAAAGATTTTTTAAATAATAATCATATTAAAGGATTTATTAGTTCCAAAATTAAAATAGGATTATTTTATAAAAATGAATTAGTTAGCTTAATTACATTCAGTAATCTTAAAATTCCAAAAAATAAAATTGAAAAAAATTATGAATTATTAAGATTTTGTAATAAGTTAAATACTAATATTATAGGAGGTGAAAATAAATTATTCAATTATTTTATTGAAAATTATAATTCGAATAAAATATTAGCATATATAGATATAAGTAATTGTAACAGTGAATTATATGAAACATTAAATTTTAATAATATAGGCAAAATTAAACCAAATTATTATTATATAATAAATGGAATACGACTAAATAAATTTAATTTTCGTAAAGATATATTAATTAAGCAAGGTTATGATAAAAATAAAACTGAGCATGAAATAATGAAAGATAGGCATTATTATAGAATATATGATTGTGGACAATTAAAATTTGAATATATTAATAAATTATAAATTATATTTTTCAGAATCTTTGAATACTTTATATTCTTCTAAATCGAAACCGATTAATGTTTCTACTGGAACCGTTTGTAATGTATTACTAAATTTAGCACTTTTAATGTATGCTATTTTGAACTCATTTGTTATAGAATATAAAAAAACATCACCTCTTCCATATTCTATCATATCATATACTGATTCTAAATAACTATCTATATGAGATTTAAATAATTTTAGTTCTTTTCTTATAGATTTATCTAATACTAGCTTACTTAATAATTCTAAATCAATTTTATATCTTCTATCTTGATATCCAATAGTTTCATTAAATTTTGCAATTTTCATAATATATTTATATTTTTAAATTAAATAGACGTAATAAAATCATCATCATTTGATTTTTTATTTTTATTTTCCAATTTTTTTGTAGTTACTTTTGTGATTGCTTTTGTAGTTGTGTTTGTAGTTGTGTTTGTAGTTACTTTTGTAGTTATTTTAGTACGCTTGGTATATTCATTATCTGGAATTTTTAATGATTTAATTTTTCCATTTATTTTAATATCATAATAACCATTTTTTTCTCCTATAAATTCTTCCACATTATTAATATCAGTTATATTATTGTAATATAATATTGATACAATTCTTCTATCTATTGACATATTTATTTATTTATTTTTTATAAAAATTTAAGATAATCAATATCTTTATTTTCTTTTATATATTGTTTGTAAATTACTATTTTTGTTGAAGACGTCCAATATCCCTCTTTTAATGATTCGTCAGATACTCTATTTAATACTTTTAATAGTTTTTTTATAAAATTTGATGATACTGACTTAAAATATCTACTAGAATTTTTTAAATAATTATATAAATCTGTATCAGAATTTATTTTTGTTTTTATTTTCATTTTAGAATTAAATAAATTAAATATTTCATAAAGAAAAACTTTATCGTTTATATATGAGTTTATTAAGTCAGTATATAATTGTTTATATTCAAAATTTTTTAAATTTAACATATTCTGCCACTCAATTGTCTCTACTAAAAATTTTTTTAGAATATCTATATCTTTAATTTTTTTATCAGATAAATAAGTATAAACACTGGAAACTCTTGCATTAACTTCAAATGGTAGAGATAAATAAAAAATATCTATAAAATAAAATAAACTATTATTGTTAATTTGTTTTCTTGTGTCATATAATACTTTCATTCTATTCCATTTTGACTTAGTATAAATATCTTTTATTTTATACAATTCATATAAATGAGTTAGCTCATGCATCAAAGATTTAATTATTAAAGATTTATTAAAATATGATACATTTAAATTTATTATACAATTTTTAAAATTTGAATTTATACAATCATCAAAATTTAAATCTCCTGAAAAATTATTCTTACTATCATTTTTTTTAAAATTAATAGTCAAACTAGCGACTAAATCAACTTCGTTTATATCTATTAATAATGTTGTTAAATTTTTAGAACTATATATGATTTCACTATCATATTTAGTAATAATATTTAGTAATATATCTGGAGTACCTTTTGATTCTAATACCATATTTTATTTGTAATTTTAATTATATATAAAAAAATAACTGTCATAATATAATTTATGATTCTGGTCAATTAAAAATTGTATATAAAATAAAAACAGAGAACTAAATTTAAGTTCTCTGTTTTTATTAAAAAATATATTTTAAAATTCCGCTCCACCTTGGGCTTGACCTCCACCTTGACCTCCACCTTGAGCTTGACCTCCACCTTGAGCTTGACCTCCACCTTGAGCTTGACCTCCACTTTGGGCTTGACCTCCACCTTGGGCTTGACCTCCACCTGGCATACCACCTTCGCCACCACCTGGCATACCACCTTCACCTCCACCTGGCATACCACCACTCATTCCTCCTCCTTCACCTGCTGTACCGCTCATCATTTTATATTTATTATTAGATTCAATATCTTTATCAGTAAATTTCATAATATTTCTCACAATCCACTCAATCGAAAGGTAAGGTTTCCCCTCACCGTCTTGTAGATTGCTTGATAAAGTTGATGATATTTCTGCTCTTTTTGCTAAATTGTTTAAGTATTTCCATTCTTCAAATAAATCATTAGAATTAAAATTTAATTTAATATAACTTTCAAATACTCTATCACTACTTAATTCAGGAAAGTCTAATACCATTTGTATTTTTAATGGTTTAACTAAAACTTCTTTAAATAATGTTCTTAATCTACCAACAAAATTTTTAAATCTTATTTCATCCATAGTAATTGAAGCAGTATCATCATAAAAATTACCACCTCCCTGATCTTCATCTAATCTTGAAAAAGGCATTTTAGATGCTCTTTTAAATGATTTATAAAACCACTGTAAAGATATATCTTCATTTAATTCAGCTTGTTGTGGTTGTAGAATCTCCATTTCTGGAGTTCCTAATTCAGATGTTGGAAACCAATAATCTTTTGAATGAGGTATTTTAGTTGAGCCATTTATATATGGTACTCCTGTTGTATCATCCCATTCAATATCTTCATGATATTCACTCATCAATTGAGTAATTTGCTGTTCAGCTTGTTGACGAGTCAGTCCATTTACAGGAATAACAAATTTTTTATATATTGAAGCTTGATTTAAATTGTACATTAATTTAGTAAACTCTAATAATTTTAATTGATTATAAGGTTTGATTAATCCTTCAACATAACTTGTTTCGTCATAATCTAAATTATTTGAATATGAAATATAAATAATATTAGCATCTAATAAAACTCTTCTTAATTGAGGAACATCTGGATTTTGAATCCATACTACAGTTCCAGTACCTGGCTCAGCAGCTACAATTAATGTTAATGGATCCAATAAATTAAGTTCAATTATATTTTTTTGGTCATCATCATAAACAATTTCAAATGATAAAAATCCATCAATTAAAAATGTTTTCATGTAATTCCAAGCAGTTAATCCGTCGTTAAAATTAAATGAGTTATAGACTTTTTTAAAATTTTCTTGATATTTAACTCTGATTGATTGATCATAATTATCTGGCAAATCAGTAACAGTACAAAAATAATTATCATCATCATAATTAATTGCTTCTTCTGCTATTCTGGTAACATAATCTTTTATTTCTTCCTTTATTGCATATTGGTGTAAAATTTTTCTTTTATCCAAATATCTACGATCTAAATATGCGATAGATTTCTTTTCTAATATTTTAGATATTATTTTTTTTGTAAATAAGTCGTACATATTTGTACCAGGTTCGTAAAGTAAATTACTGGTATCTTGAAATGCTCCAATAGCCTGACTATTTCTAACAACCATTTCTTGATCATCCATTCCGAAATTACTCAATTTTCTTAATATTTTATTACCAAAACTTTTTCCTACATTACCTCGTCCAAAATCATACATTGAATTTGGCTGATTATATCTGTTATATGTTGCCACTGTTTATTTATTAATTTTTATTATATATAAAATTGCGTATGTTCATTTTAAATTTATTTATTCTACATTTTTTCTATTAATTTTAAATTTTTTTCAAAATTTCTAAGTGAAGTATAAAATTTTTCTATATCTTTTTCATATAATTTCAATATTTCTTCATACATTATTATTTTATCTGAAAATTCTCCTTTAAGTTTATCATTTATAATCTTATTCAATGTATCATACATTAAATTATTATTTATTTTATATGTATCTAAAAAAACAAATCTTTGTAGAATTGTAGAAGATACTTGATACACATGTTCAATTTTTGATATATCATATGCTGTTATGGAATAATTCTTTTTTCCATTTATTTTCAAATATTCATAAATCCATTTTATATTAAAATTAAATTCATTATTTACAACATCACCTTGTGATATTTTATCAGAATTTTTATCGTATCTATCTGAATTTGTTTGTATTATAGCATCTATTAATTTTGCTTTATATAATAATGGTAAATAATCAAAATTTATTGCATATAAAATTTTTTTAATGTTAACAATTTTTAATTGACTTTCTAATATTCCAAGTTCATTAGAATTTGCTAACGGTGGAATAGTTAAAATAGGACACCATAATTTATTTCCATTATAATTATATTTAATTATATAAAATTTACCAATTTGAATATTTCCTAATGTGGTTGGTCTTATTTGTTTATTTGGATTTCGTATAATATAACTAAATATTTCTTCTGTAGATTCTTTTCTAATTAAACTAATATTTTGATTATATTGCCCAAATAATGCTTTAAGTTCTTCAGTGAATGACATTTTACTCATTTTATTATTCCATATTTTTTCAAATCATCTTCTGAAATTATTATAAACTTCAAACTATGTCTATCACACCAATCTTTTGTGAAATGCCATTTATGAATATTTTTCTTATATGCTGTTAAAGAATATTGATACGTTTCTAGTGTTTTTAATGTTTCTCTTTGTGGTTGTTTAGGTGGTTCTGTTTCGTGCTTTGGCTTAATTTCAATCACAAATCTATCATATCTTTCTGGATCATTATTATCTATCATTTCTATATAAAAATCTGGATAATAACGATGAGTTTCTATAATACCTAAACTATTTTTTATTTGATATGGAATTTCTAAACTCTCTGAACTCCATTTTAAAACTCTATCATTCAAATCACAAAATCTACAAAATCCTAATTCCCATGAACTAAAATATTTTATTGGCATAATTCCAATGTATTTTTCTTCATTTTCAATATTATAAAGACCTTGAATATATTTGTTTTTCCCTTTCTTGGTCCTGCGATTCCCAAATGATGCGTTATTTGCTCCCATAATTTAATATCTATTTCTTAATGCATTCAAATTAGGAGGATCTTGAACAAGTTTAGTGTTATCTGTTACATTAATATAATTTCTACCGCCGTTTGCTTGTGCAACATCATATAATGTTGGAAATTTATTATATGCTCCAGTCTGAATATCTTGGAATTGAATATCTCTAACTAACATTATAAATTCTTCATCTCCTCTATATGAATTTGAGGGTCCTGGAGTTGAATTAATTAATCCGTCATTTCTGACCCAATCTCTTAGTGCCATATTGTATATATTATTTTTTAAATATTTTTTAAATATTATGAAGACCTTTGCCATCATTTGCACTACTTAAACTTATCATTTTAGGCATGTCTTGATTGTTTTTCTTCTGATAAATTACATTTAAACCACCTGCTATTCCACGCTTGCAAATCTCCGAAAAATATGGAAACGCTGATGAATATTTTTTTTCATTAAATAAATTCCAGTTTAGCAGCATCATCATTATGCCCTGCTGCATACAATCATATTTATCATCTGAAGTTTTATACTTTCTTTCAAATTTTTTGATCATTTCTTCTCCTATTAGTATAATCATATTTTCAGCTTTTCTAGTTAATTTTCCTTTGCCTTTGCTAATTAAAACCTCATAATAGAAATCCGTATCATTAATGTATCTTGCCATTCATATTTAATTATTTTTTATTGAATATTTCATCAATCCATTTTCTTTTTCTTGCAAATTCATACATATTATGATTTTTTATTGCAAATGCTGTTATGTTTTTATATTTTTTTGCTTCATTTTTACATTCTTCTATGGTCCAAGTATGCCTTAATGGTATCATATGTGAACAAATTTCATCTGTCCATTTATACCTATTAGAACATTGCCACATACTATTATTATTTTTTTTAAATTCATTTCTACTATTATATTTTAATGCTTCTATTTTGCAATCATCTTTACTATAACTATTATGCTTCAGTGTCATATGAGAACAAATTTCATCTAGCCAATTATGTTTTTGTGCAAATCCCCATATAATACGATTATTTTTTGAAAATTCTCCCCTATGATTATATTTTAATGCTTCATTTTTACAATCATCTTTAGTCCAATTAATATGTAATGCTATCATATGAGAACAAATTTCATCTAGCCAACCATATTTTCTAGCAGAATTATAAGCTGAACTTTCGTTTGTTATAAAATCAATTTTTGTATTATATTTATTAGCTACATTTTGACATTCATATTTATTCCATTTTAGATTATTTGCACCTACACCTCCAGTTTTAGCAATATTTAAACATATATATCCATCATCTTCTGATTTGCATTTCCAATATTCTTCTTGTATTTTAGCTTCTGTGATTGGTATATAATCAGTTAATTTTTCAATATTAATAGGTAATAATTTTATTTTGTATATATAAGAATATACTGTACCTTTTTTATTTAAATGCTCATATATTCTTCTATCAAAATCATTAGTTAATCCAACATAACAAACATTATCTGGAAATATAATTCTATAAATTAATCTGTTATATTTATTTCCTAATGGTATCATATGAGAACAAATTTCATCTATCCATTTATTTCTAAGTGATGCTTGATATGAACCATATGATTGTTTTATAAAATCTTTTTTATAAATATATTTTAATGCTTCGTTCTTACATTCTTCCTTTGTCCATATTAAATTTGCCGGTTTTGGTGTTGATAAATTTGCAGGTTTTGGTCTTGACATATTATTTAATTATTTTCACTTTTAATTATATTCTATATATAAGTTAAATTTTATAGGTTTCTAATAATGAAAAGTTTAATAAAAGTTTAATAAATTTGAATATTTATTAAAAAAGATATCACAAATTGTGATATCTTTTTTTAATTTGCTCATTTACAATAATTATATAATCATTCTTTTTGCTTTAACTTTATCATCAGTAACAGATTTCAAATTTTCATACAATTCATGTTTAGATACTAATAATTGATTAAATGTTTCTTTCAATGCTTTATCTTCATTTACTAATACTTCATTTTCTTTTAATAATTCTAAGCCTTTATCGATTTCTTTAATTGATTCTTTTATTTCCATTTCTTTATCTTCTAATGTTCTTAAATGTTTAACTTCTTTTGAAAGTTTATTTTCTAAGAATCCTGTCAAATCATAATCTAGTTCTCTTTGAACATCGTTAATTAAATCATTTGGTGAATTATATTCATAGAAAGCTGATCCTGTTCTAGCGTCATTATTATATGTATATAATTTATCTTTATAATTTATAACATAAGATTCTAATTGTGGATGTAGTACATTTTCTACTTTTAATGCTATATCTAGGTCAACAAATTTATCCAAATTTTGAGCTGTTGTAGTTGATAATACATAAAAATCTTTTTTCAACCAAGGAATAATTTTAGAATTAAATAAATTTTCTAATGTAGTTTCTTTATCTAATTTTTCTTCATTTAAGAATACGTCTTTATCAGATTTTGTTGAAATGCTTAAAACTAAATTTTCATCTAATCTAAATGATATTTTATCTTCTTTGATATCTCCAATTGTCATAACTTTCTCTAAAATTCTAAATTCTCTAATTTTTTCGATGTCTGTGATATGATTTTCTAAAAGTGTTTGTTTAATATCATCTTGTCCTATTAAAAACCAACGATCTTTCATAAATACCAAATTTCCATCATTTGTTTTTTCTACTAATGTAAATACCTTTGAAGCTTTACCTGAGTTTACTAAATTTTGTCTTTGAATAGGATTATTCATATAACCAGATAAAAACATTTTAACTTCAGGAATCCAATCATGAATAACCAATTCATTTAATATTGTACTCATTTTTGAATCATTATCTTGAATATTTATAATATTAAGAATTGAGTTTAATGCTGGACGATACATTTGTCCATAATTTTTTCTTTCAATTTTTTTATATAAATCTTTCAAGTTGTAATTTATAGGTTCACTTTTAATTTCATCTTGTAAAGATTCAACTAATTTTTTAACTTTAGTGTCCCAAGCATATCCTGCTAAAGTTTCTTTTAAAGAACTTACAAGTTCTTTTTCAGAATAACTATCATAATTGCTGATGTATCTTTCAACAATCATATTTAATTCATAATCTTCAATAGGTAATTCCTTTTTGAAATTGAATAAATCATACTTTAAATTTTTCATATTTTTATTTTTTATTTTTTATTTTTTATTAATATCTTTCTTCAATCTGTGCTCCAAACTCATTAATTAATTTTTTAGCGTCGGATTCCTTTAATTGAACACCATCGGCATAGTATTCATCTCCAGATAATGAAATCAATTTTATCAAAAGTCTATATATTCCAGACTTCCAATGCAAAATTGTCAAATTTGCATTACAATTATTATTATTGTAATTTTCGAACTTTTTTAATTTATTCATGTTTTTAATTTATTATGTTTTTATGTTGCATCTTTTAATGATTTTTATATGTTTTCTGAGATTATATATTAATTAAAAAAACTCATTTTTTGACAAAAATAAATTTAAATTATTTTATTTATATATAATAAAAAATAAATAATTTTTATGAAATTTATAAAGACATATGAAGATTATTCAAATTTGAATATATCTCTTGATGGTAAATCTAAAATGAAAATAAAAATTGGAGATGATATATTATCTGGTAGATTTAAAAATAAGAAAATAAAAGTTAGTTCTATAAATGTAAATAAAAAAGGGGATATAACTATTAATAATAAGCCTTTTATAAAAATGAGAACTATAAAAAAATCATAACTTATAAGTTATGATTTTTTATTTTACTCCATATTATTTATTTCATTGTCTCTATTATCTTCTTTTTCTTTAATTATTTCATCTTTTGTTCTATTATCAAGCAAATTATTATACCAATATGCTCTTTTTAATTCATTTTTAGATTTACTATCTTCAGTAGGTTTATCAACACCAAGAAAAGTCCAATCTATTGAATCATCATTATCACATATTTCGTAATCATCGGTATTAACAGTAAACACAGGATAATACGTTATAACTTCTAATGTAAATTTCATATTTATTGTATCATCAGATGCTAAATTTATATCTCTTGGAATATCAATTCCTCCGTCAGATGGTAATTTAAAAAAAGAATCGATTTTAAGTCCAAAATAACTTATACTAAAAAATCTATAATTATATAATGTATCTAATAATTTAGTATAACAAATATCAGCTTCTAATTCAGTATCTAATCTAATATTAATCTCATAGCTAAGAGAAATTGGAACTGCTTTTGTACGACTTATAACGCTTCTAAATTTATCATTAATTTTACTCTCTTTAGATAAATATTGATTAGGATTTGCAAATTCATCATCTCTTTGTGAACCTCCCTTAAATATTATTGTACCTCTTTGTTTTTGATCTGTATTTAATTCAACTCTTGTTGTAGTGACATCATCTACAAATGCATCTATCATAAATCTTTCTTGACCTGCAAATGATGTATAAAATGGTATCAACACTCTTATTTTTCTACCATCACTATAATGATTTATCCATCTTATTTTAGTACCTAATGCCTTTGCCAATGCAACAGTAGACATTCTTACAAAATTATCATCATAATTGTATGTATTATCTATATTCATGTATAATTTTATTTTTATTCCATATATATAAAAATAATTAGTATTTAAATAAACAATTTATTATTTTATCAATAATAATTTTATTAAAATATAAAATAATTCAAATGATATATTTTTTTCAAACATTCTGAATATTTAATTCTATAATATTCATAAATTATAAATTATAAATATATGAAAAATGATATGTTCTGGTATAAATACCAACCTAAAAGCTTAAAAACAATTATATTATTACCAAGAGTTAGAAAATTGATTGAGAATGGTTTAATCGCTAATATGATATTTTATAGTGATACTCCAGGAACAGGAAAAACCACATTAGCCAGAATATTATGTAAAGAAACAGATAATATTGAATTTAATGCATCAAAAGATACAAGTGTTAATATATTAAGAGATCAATTGCAAACTCATTGTAAAAGTTTAAATCCTTTTATGAAAAATGCTCAAAAAACTATATTTTTAGATGAATTTGATGGTGTATCTACAGAATATAAAAAAGCAATGAAAGGTTTTTCAGATACATATCAGCATGTAAGATTTATACTTACTACTAATTATATTCAAGATATTGATGATAAAATATTATCAAGATTTATGAAAGTAGATTTTAATCCTAAAAATAAAGAGGAAGAAGAATATTTGCAAGTTATGTATCTTAAATATTTGAAAGCGATATCAGAAAAAAATAAAATGAATATTTCTGATGATGAAATAAAGAAAATAATCATGATTAGTTTTCCTGATTTAAGAAGTGCAACACAAAAATTACAAGAAGTATTTATTACTAAAAATACAGATCAATTTAAATCAATAAGTTCTTCTAGTTATGATGCAATTTTTGAATTTATGCTTGATGGTAGAAATAATATTGAAGATAACTATAATTTTGTTCTAAATAATTTTCAAGATAATCCATTAGAATTAATGAAAGCTCTTGGTAGACCTCTTTTTAATAGATTAATGTTAATTGACAATTCAAATATTATAAAAATTGGAGCATCACTTATAAATGTTCAACGATCTTATAATGAAAGATATACAGAGACAATTGATCCTATTATTCATTTAATATCTTATGTAACTGACATAAAAACGAATTTAAAGATTTAACAATGCCAAACTTTTTATATAGAATTAATGATATTTCATCTAAATATTATATAATTAATAATGAATATATAATAGAATCTAAATACTCATTAGATAATGAGTCATTAAAATCTTTGAATAACATAAAAAATAATATAATAAATAATGATGCTTATATTTATGGTGAAGTAGTAACTAAAGATGATATTGATCATCAAATTAATTTACTTAATATATCTCATATTATTAAAGATATTGATATTAATTTATGTCATATTAGAAAATTGAAATTGAAAAAGTTAAAAGGAGAAGAAATAAAAGAATTATATAATGTTATTATTAAAATTATAATTTTAGATACAAATAACGGTAAATTTATTAAATCATTAATGATTGAAAATATTAAAATTAAAACTTATCTTAGTTGTTTGAAAGATGATATTAATAATATAAAAATAATAACAGAAAATATTAGTTATTAAAAATAATAATTTAAATGATAGAAAAAGAAAAAATAATAGAAAAATGGAGTTCAATAATGGGTAAATTGACTAATGAAAATATCACAGATTTATCATCAATGAGCAGTAAAAATATAAATTCTATTCAAGATGAGCTTAATGCAAATGATTATAATAGAACTAATTTTAGTTCAATTACATTTCCTATTGCTCAAAGAATAATGTCTTACACACTTGCTGGAGGAGGAATGAGAAAATCAAAAAAAAAAACAATTAAAAGAAGATAGAATAAATAAACTTAAAGAACTTAAAGGAGAAGAACCTAATGTAGTATTACCAGATGATGAAGAATTTGATGGATTAGTATCAGTTATGCCAATGTCTTCTCCATGCACATCTTTATTATACATGGATTTTGTATATGATTATTGGGATCCAATAAAAAAACTTAAAGATGATAGAATATCTAAGTTAGATAAAATAAATATTTCATTTAGAAAAAGTAAATTAAAATATATAGAAAAAATAATAAAATAATATGGATGATATAAAAGCGTTTAAAGAAAAAGTTATTAATGACTATATTTATCATAATATAGATTTAACTCATGCTGGAGCCAAAGATATAAAATTTGGATTGAAAAGCGTATTAGGTGAAGAGCCTGCAATTAAATTTTTATATAAAGAGAATATGAAAATTAATGAAACCAGCGGAAAAGTTGAAAGATTACCAAATGAATTAGAATCAATTGAAGTATATTATACATATATTGGTTCTGATAATATACCACATGCTAGTCATATGACATATATTGTCAACTAAATAATTAAAAAGTGTAATTATATTGTAATTCAATATATTACATTTTTTATTTTATCATATATTTACTATAATCAATATCTATATCTGGATATTCACAATTTTCAAAATTATAAGAAATTTTTAATAATTTTTCTATTAATTTTTTATTTTTTTTTGTAATTATATTTAAATAATCTATAAAATTTTTTTCATAATCTATTTTAGTATTATTTAAAAATATAATACTAAAATCTTTAATAATATCATTATAATTTGAATCATTTTTTAATTCTTTTAATACTAATTTAGAATTTATATTAGATAAAGATTCTATATCTTTATATATTTTTGTATTTTTTATAAAATCTATTGAATTTTCTATACCGTTTACATTATTTCTTTCTAATGACGAATTTAGCTGTTGAAGTCTGGCCCTAATTTCATGTGGCATAGATAAATATATTATATGTGATATATCACTCCATATTTTAGATTTTTTATATTTTTCATTCATTTGATATAAACGTTCACCCATTTTCCAAGAATTTGAAAAATCAGAATTGTTCATATATGTTAAATATCTTTCCATAATATGTAGACATTCATGTTCAATTGTATCAATAATTATATTAGTGTTTGATATTTTTTTAGAAGTTAATTCACTCTGAGTTAAAATTATTTCTAAATTTATTATCAATCCGATTATTTCATTTTCTTTAAATATTATACTATTAGGATTCATATTTCCATAATTTCTATTTGATATTTTTATATTTATAATATCATCAGAAAATTTTATATCATCTGATAAAATTATAGAATTTTTTATCGATATATTTTTATACAATATCAATTTTCCAATATTGTAGTTTATTACATTTAATATAACTTTAGATAAATTTGTGGTCAATTTATTATAACTATTTCTTTCACATATAAAATTATCCCAATTTATAATATTTAACATTTTAACTATTTTTTAATTTTTTAATAATTCAATTATCATTTTATTTATATATTAACTTTTATCAGTTCTAAAAATTCATCATATTTTTTATCAATAATAAATATAAAATTATAACCTTGCTATAATACAGACATTTTCTTTACTAAATTTAATTTTTCATAAATAATTAAATATCATTTTTTAAACAAATACTTATAAAATGAATATATAAGATAAAATAAATAAAAATATGATAGCACTCTCATTGTGTATAGATGGAAATTACATGTTGTATAGATCTGTATTTATCCTACACAAATTAAAAACACTTTACGGAGATTTAGAAACACTTTTATTAAATGACTTTAATAATTTAACAAATGCATATAATTTCAATAAAATATATTTTGTGTCTGATAGTAAAAGAAGTTGGAGAAAAAATGTTTATCCTGAATATAAAGGTAAAAGAAAGAAGGATTTAGAAATTGATTGGGAATTTGTATTTGATACATTTGATAAATTTAAAGAAAGTATAAAAAATAGACGCAATTGTTATTTATATCAAATAGATCCATTTGAAGGTGATGATTTAATAGCTCATATTGTTAATGAAGGAAATAAAGAAGGAATATCAAATCTAATAGTTTCTAATGATGGTGACCTTCATCAATTATTAAAATTTAGTATATCTAATAATTATATAAATATGATGTATAATCACAAGTTTCAAGATGAAAAATTATATGTACCTATTAATTATAATATATTTTTAAAAAATCTAGAAGATACAACAGAAGGTGATATTTTTGATCTAAATGATGATATGGATTTTATAAATTATTTTGATAAAATAACTAGTAAAGCTAAAATTTCTCCAGTAAATAAAGAAGAATCTTATTTTAAAAAATTGGTTGCAGGAGACTCAGGAGATAATATATTAAGTGTTGTTAAATTCAAAGAAGATTCAAGAGGTATTGGTGATGCTGGATCAAATACTGTATATTCCATGTACAAACTAAAATTTCCTGATGATATTGACTTTGATTCTGATGAATTTATAAGTAATCTTTGTGATATTCTTTATATTTATAGAAAAAATAAAGAAGTTAATTTTAAAGAAAGAGTAAATGAAAATATAATTTTTTCAAGAAAATTAACTAGATTGAGTAGTAATTATTTACCAGATGGATTTGAACAAATATTACTTGATAATATTAAAATTTAAAATATTATATATAAAAATAAAAATGACATGAAAAATATCGAAAAATATAATGAATTTTTAAAATATAATGAGAATTCTAATATTAAAGAATTAATAGAAAAGGTTAAATATGAATGTGGAAATAAATCAGATTTAAATGCTATTTATGAAAATGAAAATTATCAAAAAATAATAATGCAAGGATATAATTCTATTCCATATATATTTGAAAATTTTTCGATAATATGGTTAAAAGCATTAGAAAAAATAACCAATATTGAACTATATGAAGAATATTCTCTAACAACATCTGAAATGAAAAATATTTGGAAAAAATGGGCATCAGAAAATGGATATTTATAAAGAGATAGAATATTGGCATCCAAAATTAAAAAATAATAAATGGAAAATAATTAATACTAATAAAAATTTAGATGATTTTAATTGTTTTTCTTTTGCTATAGATGTTTATAATGAATGGAGCGGAGCTAATTGTAAATTATGGCATAATCCTAATGATAGATATGCAACAGTAAAAAATTATATAGAGTTCTATTCTACATATAATTATAAAATATGTGAAAATGATTCATATGAATTGGATTATGAAAAAATTGCAATATACTCTAATAATAATTTTGTAACACATGCGTGCAAACAATTTGGTGATATGTGGAGGAGTAAATTAGGTAGTAATGTTATAATTGAGCATAAATTAGAATGGTTATCTGGAACTGATAGTGAAAATTATGGTGAAATTGCAGCAATAATGAAAAGAAAACTAATTTAATAATTATTAAATAAAAACTTTGAATGAAAATTCAAAGTTTTTATTTTTATATATATCATATGAAAAATTTCAAAGAATTTTTAGAAGGAACAGGAAAATATGTAAATGTAGATTATAAAATAATTATTAGAGATATAAAGGATAACCCAACTACTCTAATAACATATTTTAAGATAGTTAAATCTGAGGATAAAAAATTAGAAATAAAAGCAAGGGGTTATATTAAATCTACTTTGAATGGTTATAATGAAGGTACGCATAAAACTGCATGGACTGAATTTGATGATTTTCAAGATAATAAAACAAGAATTGTTTGGAATAAAAATTTTGAAAATGGATCTAAAAAAATAAAAGTTTATTATTAATATATAATTAAAAAAAATGAAAAAAAATGAAAAAATTAAAAGATTTTATTGGTTTTGTAAATGAAACCTCAATACATGGCGGTACTAAAGAAGGCTTATCAATCACAAGAACAAAATAAAACCATAGCAACAAATATCATTAATGCTATTCATCCTGCTTTAAATAAATCTGGATTTAAGGTTAATGTGGATATGAGTGGAAATGATCAAAATCCAAATTTGAATAAAATATTAGAATCAACAGATAAATTAGCACTTATTACTACGAATTTTGATATTGGTTGGGATGGTAAAAATAGATCAGGTGGAATTCATGTTTATGTAAATAAAAACAATTTAGATTCATTACGTGACACTATAAAAAATATTGATCATCCATTTGTTAGAATGAAAGAAATAGCATGGATGATCAATATTTCTTCAAAGGTACCTTGTCTTATAATTTATGATGATGGTGTTGAAAATCCTGTATCAACAACCGAAACTACAACAGTTCAGCCAACAACTACTACACAACAAACCACAGTTGTTCCAACTGTATAAAAAATAAAAAAGCAGAATTTTAAATTCTGCTTTTTTTTATTATATTAGTTGTTGAATAACCTTTTACTAAATCAATTATTTTAACTTCACCACCTCTTTCTATTACAAAATCATAACCAACAATGTCTTCTTTTTTATAATCACCTCCTTTTACTAATACATCAGGTTTTATGTTTTCAATTAGATTTAATGGAGTATCTTCATCAAAATATATTACTGCATCTACAAATAGCAATGCAGATAAAATGAATGCTCTTGAATTTTGATTATTTATTGGCCTTGTTTCTCCTTTTAATCTCTTCACTGAATTATCAGAATTTAATCCAACAATCAAAATATCTCCTAAATCTTTTGATTTTGATAAATATTCTACATGTCCTTTATGCAAAATATCAAAACAACCATTTGTAAATACAATTTTTTTATTTTCTAATCTCCAAATATTTAACTGTTTATTAATGGTTATATCATCATAAAATTTAGTTTTTATATAATCTATATTCGTCATCTATAAATTTATTTTTATTATATATTATTTTTATTTACTTAGTTTGATAATTTTTAATTTCCTTTCATCAATAAATTGTTTATCAAAATGTATTTTATCATATCCATATCTTACATTATTTTTAATAACAAAATATTGTTCATCAGTTTTAAAATAATCATAAATATTATTAATTTTAAATCCATAACTAAAATTATCATGATTTTGTTGTATACATATTACTTTATTCATTTATATTTTCTATTTTTTCAATATTTAATAATTTAAATTTTCTTTCATTCATAAAATATTTTTTAAATTCCATAACACCAAACACACAACTAGCATCATAGTTATCTGATACAACATAACTCTTTAAATTATTTGAGTAATAATAGTTATAACTAACATACAAAGTATAATAATCTGATTCAATAAACTTTATATCTATATTTTTAATATTAACAACTTTTTTCATTTAATAATTTTTTAATATTTAATAATTTGAATTTTCTTTCATTCATAAAACATTTTTTAAATTCATGCTCTTCAAATGAGAACATAAAATATTTTTTATTAATGACAATAAAATAATTATCAAAATGAGACGATGACCAATAATCATATTTTTCATTTAAATTAAAATGATCAATATTATTAATGTTTGGAATTTTAATGCAAACAACTTTTTTTATATATACTTTTTCCTGAATTGTGCGGATATATTAAAAATGTTATTATTGAAACCATAATTCAATAATTTATTTTAATATACAAAGGTAATAATAATATGTCATAAAATCAGCAAAAAACAGAAATATAATACAAATTAATAATGATTAACATATTTTTTAATGATATTAATTTTTTATTCAAAAATAATGAATTATCTTTGTTGAATATTAAAAATATAAGAATAATGGCAAATAAAAAGGATATGATAGAAACAACTCGGTTTTATTTCGATGTAGATGACATAACAATATTAGAAGAAAAAATTGTAGTAGAGTACTCCCTATCTAAAATTATACGTAGTTTTGAAGATATGGTATCATCGTATAAAGAATTGTTGAAAGAATCCAGTATGGATAAAGAACATTATCCACCTGAAAATGAGCTTGTAATATGGTATAAATCATCTCTAAGGGAAGGAAAAGCTGAATGCCAATCTATATTGAAAGATTTGGTAAAAGAGAAAGAATATGAAAATCAAGGATTAAATCCTCCTTTTTGCTACAAATATTAAAAATAATTATGAAAAAAGAACTAACTATTACAGTAGAAATTGATAAGTTTAAAATAAAAACTAGTCCAGAGTTAGAAGATTGGAATTCTTCATCAGATGTAGATAGAATAGAATATATTAAAAATGAAGTTCAAGAATATTTAATTCTAAATATGAATGAAATTATTTATAATTTGATAAAAAATAATAAAATTCATATCTAATTAAATATGAATATTCTAAAAATATTTATTAAATCATTTTATACTTATGTTTTTACTGTTGATAAAAAAATTATCAATAATTGTAAAGTAAGAAATAGTAAAAAAGATCACATTAGAAGTAGATTATATATTATATTACCTTTGATTATATTTTTAGGTATTATATGTATTAGTTATATAGGAGAAACATTTACATTATTTAATATTTTTAGAACTTTTTTATTTTTTCTTGTATTTAGAATAATTGCTAAAGAATTTACTGACTATATTATTGTAATATTTTTTTATAAATCATCCTATAAATATACATTAAAAGATGCTAGAAAAAGAAAAATCAAAAGACTTAATAGACTTAAATATAAAATATTAAAATGAAAGAATATTATGATGTTTATACATTTGGTACATTAAATGATTGCCATCATTTGAAAGGAGTCAAAATTAGTAGCCTCTATTGTACCCATGATTGTGAATTTTGCTCAAATCTTAAATATGTTAATAATAGAAATTCATTCACGTGTAATTATATAGAAATGAAAAGAAAAGAAAAATTAGAAAAATTGAAAGCATATGAAAAAAGATAGAATAAAAGAATATCAAGACTCAGAAAATAAAGAAATAATAGATAGAACATATAACAATTATTTTTCTGATAATACACAAAAAAATGATAAATATTATAAAGAAGTATTTATTGATCAAATTGAGATGACAGCTACATGTAGCATAGTATATAATAATTGTGATTTGAATGATTGGATAGAAAAATTTAAAGATGAAAAAGAAGTTTTAGAAAAACTTAAAAATATATCAGTGGTTTATAATGAGAGATAAAAATTTAGAATGGATTACAGCAAATGGTATATCTAGAAAAATAATAAATATGAAAAATAATCATTTATGTAACGCATTATCACAAATGAAAAAAAGAGAAACATCTTTTAAAACTATGTATGGTAAAGAAAGAATAGATGAATATTTATATAATTTTGAGCAAGAGATAAGGTATAGAAAATTAAATATGTTAAAAAAAGAAGATCCAGAAAATTTATTTTAATCATTAAAAAAACTAAAAATGGAAAAAATTAATTTAAGAACAATTCTTGAAAAACATCTAAATTCAATCATATTGAAAAATGATGTTATCAATGACTGTAATGTAGATTTGATTTTAGATGCTATGCAAGAAGCTTGTGAAGAATCTCTTGATGCTGGTTCAAATTCAGCTGTATTATCAGGATTCAATTCAGAAACAAATAAAGAATTGTACACATCTGGCTTAGAATATTTACATATTAGAAATTCTGACTCTAATGATGAATATTGGACAGTTGATAATAATTCTATTCTTAACGTAAAAAATAACATAATAAGAAAATAATGACAAACTGGGAACATCATAAAATGACTAACGATGAACTTAAAGAACTCGTTAAAAATGTATTTGATTGTAAAATATTCACATCTCTTCAATGTAGCCAAAGTGACTTGATGATGATTTTTATGCCTTTTATATTTTTAGGATCTGCTCCAACTATTCCTGATTTAACAGGAAAAATAAAAATTGATAGAAAAAATAAACTTAACTATCTGGATGAATGTACTGAATATAAAAATAATACTCACAAACGTGAAGAATATTTAAGAACAATAGGTATGCTTTATGAAAGCTATAGTCAAGCAGGACCAAGAAGTGTTAATGGATATCCATGTTTTTTTAGTTGTAAAATTATTTCAATTGAAGATACTAATAGATTCAAAGAAATGTACGGAAAATATGAAGAAATGAGAACTCAATTTGAAAGTGAATGGGGTAAAGAAGATGTGAAAACTAATATATGATAGACTACGGAATGCCTTTATAAAATGCGGAAAAACTTGCAGTTGATATTAAAGCTTACAGAAAATATTTTAGTGATTCACAATATAATGAAGAAGATAATGATGATACTATTTATATCATAGATTTTGATAATAAATTATCATTTAATGAATGACATGGTTCTCAAGAACATCAAAGATATGTTAATATATTAATTAGAAAGAAAAAACTTGAAAAATTAAACAAAAAAGCTGATATTTAATCAGCTTTTTTTATATCTTTTTCTATTAAATATTCAATATATTCAGATTTACTCATTTTAATTTTTTCTAAATATTTATCTAAATTTTTATTTATTTCTATATCTAATGTTATACCAATAGATTTTTTATTTGATTTTATTTTAAATTTTTCAAATGACATAATAGATTTTTATTATTTATAATAAAAATCTATTTTTTTGTTTAAAATAATTTATTAAATATCAAAACATAACCTTACTTTATTTATATATACCCTTAAAGAATAAATAATATATGAAAAAAATAACGACAAAAGAAAAATTATCAGTGTGCTTAAGTGAAAATATCAGAGAATATCTGAACAATAATATCAACAATATATCAAAATATATTGAATATCTAATATATTCAGATCTTATTGAGCATAAAGCTATTGATAAAAAAGAATATTATGACTAATGAAAAAAATATGTAAAAAATGTGGGGAAGAAAAAGAACTTGAAGAATTTTCAAAAGATAAGTATAGTAAGGATGGATTTACTGATTCTTGTAAAGAATGTAGAAATAAATATAAAAAAGAAAATAGAGAACAATTAAGGATAAACGCAAAAAAATATAGAATTAAAAATAAAGAAAAATTAAAAATTGATAGAAAGATTTATTATAAAAAAAAGAAAAAAGAAAAAATAATTAAACCAAGTGATATTAATTCAAAGAACAGAAAAAAGATTATTGAATTAGATAAGAATATTAAAAAAATTTTAACTATAATTAAAAAATGTAAAAAAATAGTTATTACATTTGAACCAAAAATAAAAAAAGTTAAACAAAGTAAAGAAGAATATAGAGAGAAACAAAAATTAAAATATCATAAAGATATGTTGAATGATGAATTTAGAGAAAAAATTAAAGAAAAAAATAAAGAAAAATATGAAAAAGATAAAGAAAAATATGAAAAAGATAAAGAAAGATTAGCACAAGAAAGAAGAGAATATTATAAATTAAATAAAGAGGAAATTTTAAAAAAAGCAAATAAAAGAAGACAATCAGAAAAATATAAAATAAAACGTAAAGAATACCAACAGAAAAATAAAGAAAGAAGTAGAAAAAGATATAATGAGAATTACAATAAAAATAAATATAGATATGCGTGGAGAGCTGTTTTAAAAAGAACATTTTCGTATTTTAATACTACAAAATATGATAAAACAATAAATATATTAGGTTATTCAGCAGAAGAATTTAAAATGAACATTGAATCCAAATTTACAATAGGTATGAGTTGGGATAACTATGGAGAATGGCACATAGATCATGTTCGTAGTATAGCTACATTTGAATCAACTGACTTACCATCTATTGTAAATGCATTAACAAATTTAAACCCTATGTGGGCAACAAGTAGAATAATTGATGAAGTTTTTTATGAAGGAAATTTAAACAAAGGCAAAAGATTAGACTAAATAAATAAAAATAATAACAAAAAAATGATTTCATATTTCGGGGCAAAAAGCCGTATGGCCGGCTGGATATACAACTACATACCAAAAGACATAAAAACATTTTCTGAACCATTTAGTGGCGCTATGTGGGTATATACTAGTCCTAAATTGGACTATTCGCACGTTGAAAATATAATTTATAATGATTACAATAAACATATGGCAAATTTATTTGCATGCTTAAAAGAGCACAAAACTTTTTTATCTCATATAGAGGATGAAATAAATAATGGATTTTTAAAAACAGATAAAACTGGAGAAGAATATAAAAAATTTCATAAAGATATATTTTACTCATATAAACATGATAAGAGTGAAACTAATTTTTTAGATAATCCACCAACAAATATACCAGATTTTGATGCTGGAGTAAAATATGCATTTTTATTAACTTCAACGTTTAACGGTGTTTACCCTAGAAGTGGGGGATATAGTGGTATAGGTGGCACTAATAAAATTAAATTATATGCATTAATAAATAAATTAAAGAAAAAAGAATATCAAAATAAATTATCTAAAATAACAAACGTTCATAGCTTAGATTTTGAAGAATTGATAAATATGTATGATTCAAAAGATACATTTTTTTATTTAGATCCACCATACTTCAGTAATGATGAAGATGGCAATGACACTGGAAAAAGAGCCTCATGGTATGGAGTAAAAGATAGTTTCAATCAAAAAACTCATATTAGACTATTAGAACTTTTAAAAACAACAAAATCCCGTTGGGCATTATCTTACTACGATTTTCCAGAATTATCCAAATATTTACCTAAAGATGAATATATTTGGTTACAAAAAGATTTCTTTCGTTCATCTGCAAGTTTTTCTGAAACAAAAGATACAAAAGGTACAGAATTATTGATTTTAAATTATGATCCTAAAACTTTTATTAAATTAACCGATATGGATTCAAATAATAAATTTAAAATTTTTAAAGAATTCGCAGATAAACTAATTTCAAATCAAGTAGATTTGGATCCAAAATTTAATCAAGTTATAAATGAAGTTAAAATAGTAGACATAAAAAATGATGATGATTATTGGAATTCATAAGATAAAATAATTAAATAATGAGTTATATAAAACAATTTGAAGCTTTCACTAAAAATGTGTTAGCTGATTTAAAAAAAACTGAAAGAACATATTTAAAAAGAAGATTAAGTGATTATGTAGAAGATGCTGAAAATTATAGATTATCATTAATTGAATTGATTGAATATGATATATCCAACTTTAACTATAATGATAAATCTTATGATTTTTGTATAACACCAGATAATATATTTATTGATAAAATTAATAAAATTAATAAAGATTTAGAAACTAAAATATCAACAGATTTACAATTTGAATTTTCTTATGATATAAATAATCTAAATTTAATAGATTTTAAAAAAGGAATTCCAGATTTATTGAGAGGTATTAGTTTAGGATATAAATTATATTTATTTGTAATAGATAAAGTAGGATTTATAACTACAAATAAATACAGTTCAAAGGATGCTATACATATTTGGAATGGATTAGTTACAACTGAAAAATTATACGCGTTCACATCAAATGATATTACTGGAGTTATTCTTAAAAATCAATCAGATAATAAAATTAAAACATATTTAGATAATTTAAAAAATTATAATTCAAACGTATTAAAATTTAAATTTGATGATTTGATATTTGATGAAGAATTAGAAAAAAAAATAATAGAAATATATGGAAGCTTGGACATTTATAAACAAAGAAACTAACGAAATTATCAGATGTGATTTAAAAAATGGTGATTCTGAATTTGGACAGGAATATTTTTTCACTACATGTATATATTCACCATTATGGTTCGTTAAAACTAAAGATGAAGCTGAAATTGCATACAGGATAAATGTGCATCCGCAATTTTCTATGAATTATAAAAATCCATCTACTGATAATATAAATTTGAAAGATTATAAAATAGTTAAATTTGAAAATTAAAATAATAGAAAAATTAAATTAAAAAAATTAAAAATATAATGAAAATAAAAATATACGTTAAATTGCACAATGAAAATTGTGAATTGGTTTCATTTGGAAACTGGATAGATTTAAGAGTGTCTGAAACTACAACGCTTAAAAAATTCGATTTTAAATTACTTGATTTAGGAGTTTCTATGAAACTACCTAAATATTATCAAGGTAATATAGTACCAAGATCTGGTACATATAAAAACTTTAAACTATTACAAACAAATCACTATGGAGTTGTTGATGGTCCAACAAAAAAAGAATCTGGATATTCTGGTAATAACGATAGATGGAAATTTGCAGCATTAGCTATGGATGATATTACAATTAATGAAAGTGAAAGAATTTGTCAATTTGAAATCAAGCCAACAATGTTTGCACCATTTTGGGTAAAATTAAAATGGCTTTTCTCAAATGGTATTAATATTATTTATGTTGATGATTTGAATTCCGAAAATAGAGGCGGATTTGGAACAACTGGAAAATAACTAAATAACTAAATGAATAACTTATATAAATATACAGCAAATAGAAAATCAGAAATAAAATTTATAGAAAGTCATTTTTATATATATTTTACTGATTTTCCTAATATCTATTATTCTACTACTGATAAAATTACAAGAAAAATAAAAATATTATCTATTGATAATGTAAAATTATATAATAAAATTAATGATATAGTTAATCATTCAACTATAGCAGATGTTTCAGAAATTTTTAGCTTAGAACTATCAAAAGAAATTGATAAGAGTATCATGAAAGAATTAATGAAGATGTTTAATCCAAGAAAACAACTTACTAAAAAACTTAAAAATTTCACATTTTCACATAATAAAATTATCACGCCTTACAATAATAGAAAATATAAAAACAAAAAATCATCAATTAAAAATTGATGATTTTTTATTAACTCGGTTGTTGAATTTTTATTATTTTTATAAAGGTTATTCACCTTTTGATTTTTTATCAAGTTCATTAAATCTAAACTCAATATTTCTATTAATAGATACATTTTCACTATTAATTTTATTTTCAACATTAGCAAATCTTGAATCCATTGTTCTATAAACAGTTTCTCTTTCGCTATCAACTTTATTCTCAAATTTATTGAATCTTGAATCCATTGTACGATAAATTTCACTAGATAATTGTGAAATTTCATTATTTAATGTCTCTACATTATTATTAATAATATTGTGTGTTTCACTAAAATTATTTTCTGTAGATTTTTCTAACTTAGAAATCATATTAGATAAATCAGTCGATTGTATTTGCATATTATCATATATTTCACCAACATTATTTGTCATATTTGTTTCTAATTCAATAATTTTCTTATTCATTTTTATTACCCTAAAAAATGCAATTACACCCATTACAATCGCTGCAAAAACTATAACTGACAACATTCCTAAAATAAATGCCATTATTGTATTCATATATTTTTTCTCCTATATATTCAACAACTGAGTTATCAATAATAGTACAAAAAATATTACAAGTTTATAGAAAATAAAAAAATCTGTATTAAAAAATACAGATTTTTTTATTTTCGCAAATTATTTACAAATTTGTTACTTTGCTACTACAGTATCAACTGCTACTGTATCAACACTAGCTGAATCAACAGCAGAAATTGAATCCTGAGCAGGAGTTGTAGATTTTGCACTCTTTGGAGTACAAGAAGCAAATGTAAAAGCAGCAATAACTGCGATCATTAAAATTACTTTTTTCATCTTTATTTATTTATTATTTTATTATAATCATAAAAATTTATGATTGTGGATCATGTTGGAATCGAACCAACGATCTTCTGGTTATGAGCCAGATGCCGTAACGACTTGGCTAATGATCCTTATTATACTATTATTATATGTTTAAAAACATAATTTGTTTTAGAATTGAGTACAAAGATAGTATTTTTATTTGATATATCAAAACATTTTTGAAATAAAATGATTATTTTGTAGATTTTCAAAATTATTTTCTAATTTATTACATAACGTAATGAAATTATTAATCTCCGATATATTTAATTTGAACCATTCACCATTTAATCTACAATGAGAATAGAAATTGTGTAGACTTTTTTCTAATCTTTGATTATATTTCGTTTGAAAGCAGCACAATTCCTTTATTAAAAAAGGATTGCCTGTTTGTAATGAATTAATTCTTTTTTGGACTGAATTTTTTGTATAACCAATTTTGTAAATTATACCATCATCATTAGATGATTCTAATAAATAAATATATCCCATTATATTATATATTTCATTTACATGGTTCTATTAATGAAAATCATTAAAACTTTTTACGTGATGTATAGATTTTTCAGGAAATTTAGGATCAACAATAACTTCTCCACCTAATCTCATTTTTGCGTTATACTCATCTGTCTTACTTGGATTTTCAATAATAATATTACCAGTTTTTTGATTCAATTTACCAGATTTTTTTCTATCTGAATCTTCTAAATCAGTTTCATCTATATTAATTTTAACGAAACTATCTTCTAAATCACCTACAGATTCAGATAATTCATCGTCTTCATTATAATATGATTCTGATTCCATCTCATCGATTTCAGTAGATTTATCATTTATTTCTTTAATTAAATTAATTGCTTCTGGCGTAGCAATTTTAGCTAATGAATCATTTGTTTCTTCTGGATCTGATGCGTCATTATTTTCTTCTGGATTAATACCTTTATAATTACATATAAGAATATTAGCTTTATCAAGAAGCTCACTCATATCATCATATAATCCAGATTCTTCTGCGTCATCTACATATGATTCAAATGTTTTTAATTTTTTCATATTATTTTTTTTGTATTTTTGTTTCTTTTTATCTAAGAAATTTTGACCAAGATATCCATCCATTATCTTTATATACAATATATGGACAACTCGGTATATTTAAAGGTCTATCTGATGATTTGCTAAAAATATCGAAATAATTCCTAGTATTAATCTTTGGATAATTATAATTTAACCATTTTTTACAATCATCATATGACATAAATTCTTTTTGATAAAATGATTTCCAAGATATCCAACCAGATTTACTATATGTAGAATCTGGTCTTTTTGGAATGAATCCTGGAAATAAATGTTTATTTTGTCTCCAAGTTTTTTGAGTTGTTATATTTGGATAATTATTTTTAATCCATATTTTGCAATTAATATAATCCAAGAATGTTTCTTTTCCATTATTTAAAAAATCACCCCAAGAAATCCAACCTTTACATTTATATGCTGTATACGGGTGTTTAGGTATAAATTTAGGTAACGTATTATTTTTTATATATTCTAACCAATCTTCTTTTATTTTAAGATCTGGAATATTTTTATTAACCCAATTTTTTACATATTTAAATGTTTTGTGATATTTTTTATTTCCTCCACTTTCTCCTCCTTCAGATATATTAACTAAATTTTTAAATTGAGAAATCCAAAATTTTTCTCTATTAATCCAATCTTCCTCTTTACAAGTTTCTAATATTTTAATATTTATAGAATTTCCAGATTTTATCACCTTTCTAATCCAATTACATTTATGTCTATTTCCGACTAAATTTTTAGCATCAGATATATGTTTTAATCTTCTTTTGTGAGGATTATTTGTTTTGCCAACGTATCTTACAGTATTTTCGTTATCTGTAAGAGCATAAATATAAACGATATCAATAAAATTAAAATCAGATAGATTTGAATTATTTGAAAATTGTTCATCTGATATATTTTTATAATTTGCTGATATAATATCAAGTGACTTATTTAAAAGATGATCACAATTTAAAGGTATACTCATTTTATTTATATTTTATTCTTTGTTTTTTACTTCTTTTTTACCATTTTTCAATTCCTCAGCATATTCTTCATCAATTTCTTTTAGTAAGGTTTGAAATTCACCGATATGAACCTTCTCCTCTCTAGACACATCTAGTAACGTATCTTTAATTTTTCTATCGTTAGCTTCGTCAGCCATTTGCTCATATAAGTTGATAGTATCTAGCTCCGCTAAAATTGCTGCTCTTAGAATCTGTTTATCTGATGATGAGTTTTTTGAACCTGGAATAGTTGATAATGTTTCATTTAAAAAAGCATCAAATTTTAAAGTTTTTTTCATTTTCATTTATCTTTTTTATCGTCTTTATCGTCTTTGTCTTTTTTATCATCTTTCTTATCATCTTCTTTACCTTCTTCTTGACCGCATTCACTTACGATTTTATAATAATTATCCATAGATAATTTACCTTCTTTTTTTGAAATTTTAAGCGCGATTTCTGTTGCTTTATGTAAATCCATATCAGTTTTAGCATCTTCTTTTGCAAATTCAAGCATACGAATAAATAATGGAACATCCATTGTAATGGTATCAATTTTATCTTCTTTGTCATGATGTTTTTCAGTTATGAAATCATCAAAATTTAAAGTTGTTTTATTCATTTTATTTAATTATTTTTTGAGAATGATTCAAAATTTTTCACTCTTGATATTTTATATTTTATACTTTCTTTTTTTGGTTGAATAGGTTGTGTAACTTCTGCTTGTGAACTATGAACTTTAACTTTATCTGTTACATTAGGCTGAGATTGTGTTATAGGTTGTGCTTGCGCTGTTGCAACTTGTTTATTTTCTTGTTCTTCTTGTTTTTTTACTTGATATTCATCACCAGTATATTCAACTACATTTGGAGATATTTCAACATCTATGAAATTACCACCACGTATTTCTCCTCCTTCTATTTTTCCTTTAAAAAAATTTCCTTTGTATATAATTCCTGATTTAAAAATTCCATTTCTCCATACTCCATTATACCATACTCCATTTTGCCAATTACCATATCTCCACTCACCATCTCTCCAAACTCCAAAATACCAATCACCATTATACCAAATACCAGCATTCCAAACTAATGTATCTTGAAAAATTTCAAGTCTAGCATTTTTTATTTCTGCATTAACCATCCAATTGAATTTATTATCAATTAAAATCTCATCAATTTTCCACTGTTCAGTGAAAATTTTACCATTAAATTTTAATTCCGAATAACGAAGTTCTTTACTTATCATAGGTTAAATATTTTTTCTATTTATGTATATATAAAAATTATATATTGAATTTATCAGAATCAACAAAAAACTTAAAATAAGGTATTGTATCTAATACTTTTTTATAATCTCTTAATATTAAGAGTTTCCAATATTCTAATCCTATTTTTTTAATATCTTCACTAATTTTAAAATATAATTTCTCACAAATATCTTTATGACTATTATAAAATTCAATTGATGTCATAAAATTAATTTTTTTAAATTCATCTTTAGTAAAATTTTCATGATCACCTACTGGATCACTAATATTATCATTTTTATCAATATCAAAACAATCAAATACAGCAAACACACTAAAATCATCGTGAAAATCTACACGAGTACATAAAGATATAGTCATTTTTATATCATTATCATCTGATTTTAAAGCACAAAACTTTCCAATATATTTAGATTCATCATAATCTACATCCTCAAAAATTTTAAATTTTGTTATCATAAATCTATATATTAAATTTATTAGTATTTTTTATTATTTCATACTCTTCTAAACTTTAAGCAGTTGAAAAATTTTTAGAAACATCTGAAGGTTTAAAAAATTGTGCAACTCCTTTATCATCTATAAATGATATCCACCAAGATTCATATTCATGTATATTATAAAATTTACCAATAGTAAAATCATATTTATCTTCTAATTCACCAACGTTATTATTAATACATAACAATTTTTTACCAGGTTGATATAATTTTTCTTCAAATGTTTTTATATATTTCATCTATTATTTAAAACTTTTTTTTTATAGATACTATATTTCAATATATATAATAAAAATAAATTAAAATTATGCCGAATAGTGTTTTTATAAATAAACAAACAGGAGAAAGAGTTAGTATTGTAAAAGAGGATACTAATTTCTATGTATTAAGTGATAATGTAAGTATCAAAAAAGATGTATTAGCCAAAAAATATGATATGATAGAAGAATCTATAAATCCTGACTCTTTTTTTCAAGCTCCGTCTAGTGATCCATTAATGAATATGGCTCAACAACTAAAAAATTTAGATACTAGTAAAATAACAGACAATCCAACATCTGGAGCTAAAGTAAAATTCATTGAAGAACCTGTTGTATTATCTGATAATTCTATGTCTCAATCTCAAGTAAAACAAAAACAGGTTGAAGGCTCAGTAAATTTAACTCCGCAACAAAAGAAAGCAATGCTAGATGAATGGAGACAAAATATGCCAGGTGCAGATATACCAAGTGTACAAGAAAAAAATTGGGATGAAATTGATGATGAAAAATTTTTAAATGGCGATAAACCAATAGAAATAAAAAAAGAAGAACCAAAAGTTGATCCTATTAAAATGATGTTTAATATGTTTAAAAGTAATTATTCAATAAAAATGAGTATTCCTATAGAAGAAATGATTCCTAATCCTAATTTTATTGGAATGATTCAAGAAAATGTAGAAGCTGATGCTGTTGAATATTACGCAACATTAATATCAGAAAAAATAATAAAAGATCCAACTAAATTAAAAAATGAGATATATAATCAACTTAAAACAATTATTGATAACGAACTTAAAAAATAAATAACACAAATGAGTAAAATTAATAAAAAATTAGATTCAGTTAGGAAATTAAAAGAATATGAAATGAAGATTATCAAAATGGCAGGATATCTTTCTGATTATTATATAGATAGAGCTATAGAATTGGAAGATTTTTCTACTATTTCAAGTTTTTTAATTGATTATTTCTCTGGTACAATAGGTAAAACTGTTGATGTTGGATATTTAATTTCAAAATATAATGAATACGGATTAAACGATAGAATCGAAGATGTAGATTTCGATATTGATGAATGGTATAAAATGAAATATGAAACTGAAAATGAATTAATTCCTGATACTGTTAAGAATGATGAAAATAAGTCAACAAACACAATGTCAGACGAAGAATATGTTGCATATTTAATTGAAAAAAGAAATATAGAAAATGATTAATGATCAATATATTAATGAAGCAGTAAGAATTAGGAAATATTATCTTCAAAACTTAAAAGAAATTGTAGATCAAGAACCTATAATAATGAAAAAAAAAGAAGCATTTCAGAAAATTCAAGATGAAATGAAAACTATTGTTCAATCCGATGCGAATGATATTAGAAAAACAATGGATTTAAATGAAAAATTAATATATTTAGAAAGAGAAATTAAATCTATTCAAAATATAATTCAACCATTCTATGATAAAATAGAAAAACTAAAAGATGATAGAGATAGATTATATTTATCTATTAAAGAAAAATATCCAAATATAACTGCAGAAGAAATTAAAAATGATATAAGTTCAAAATTAAACGAATAATATGATAACTGAAAAATTTAGTGTGCAAAAAATAAATAATACAATATCATTATATGCTATTGAAATTATAGATTTGAATAAAGGTGATATTTTTTTTAGAAAAAATAACGATGATTCAATTGATGTTCTACCAAGATATGAGAATAATAAAGATTATATAAATAGTATAATTAAAAATTTTTCAGATAGTGAAACATATGATGAAAAATTATTATATAAAAATGAAGTCAGAAAATTAAAATTAGAAAAAATAGAAAAACTTTATATTTTTTAATTACTATATACAGTTCAAAAGGGGATGAACGATTTTGACAGTAATGTAGAATAAGGTTATCAGCAAGTATCGCATTATCTATCAGCGATTAATAAATTAATGGGTAAAATTTAAATGGCAAAGCACATACGCATATTTTAACTTCTAATACAACTTTCGCAGTTTCTGAAGCTGTTGTTGGTAATGAAGTTTTAGTAGCCTAATCGGTCTAAAATCAGAAACCTTGTTAGCAAACTATTTTAAGGTGTAAAAATGTTTGATGAATTTAATAATTATCATTTAAAAATTATGTATTTTTGTTTATTTTAGAAAAAATGAACTAAACTTGTAGAAAATGCTGAAAGGCAATATTGGACTCGGCTATTGTATGCCGACATCTCCACCAAAAACTTATAATTTAATTATAAGTTTTTTTTATATATACATAAATATGAAATGATTTTTTTTATATATAAAAGAAAAATATAAATTATGGGAATGGAACTTTTAAGAGTTGATCCTTCTGATGAAAGTGGAACAACATATTATGGATATGCGACACCAGGCACTCAAGATACAGACTCAATATGGTCAATTAAAAGAGCATCAATTGATGGTACAGTATTGAAATACGAATATCCATATATAACAGGTACAACTATGGTAAATACATATCCAGCTATTATGGCAAATGGAGTAACATATATGCAAATTACTGGACTTATTTGGGCAAATAGATCAGGATATACTTACAAATGAAAATAAATATATAAAAATGAAACATTTGAAAGAGTTTAAAAAATAGCTTATAGAAAAAGAAAAAAAATTAGAGAAATTGGATTGGATTTAACAAAGATATATAGTCATGAAGATACTTTAAAAAAGGTGGAAAATACTTATCTGAAAAAATAAATAAATAAATATGATAAAATTTAGTAAAATAGAAGACGTAATTGAAAAAAAGTATGAAGCCAAAGATACTTTGAGAAATCAGATTTATGATTTAATAGATGAATCAATTTCTATTAAAATTACAAACGATAATTCAATTGATAAAGATATTACCATTAATGGTAAAGAAGAATTAGTTGAAAAAATTAAAGGTCTAATAGAAAATAATATACTTAATGAAAGAATATCAGCATTAGAGTATGTTAAAAAAAATGTATATCAAAATTTTGATATGAAATGGCTAACTGAACAAATTGATAATCTTAAAGGATTAAAATAAATAAAAAGAGATTCATTTGAATCTCTTTTTTATGATATAAATATATTATATTCTTCTTCTCTTCTATCAACTAATCCAGCAAATCCATCACGTAATCCAGTAATTTTTATCAATTCTGATGCATTCTTAATATCTTTACGTTTTAATGCTTGAATAAAATCTGAAGTTCTTAAATTATCAATTCCCATATTAAATGCTAATGACACTAAAACATCAAACTGATTTTGTGTTAATTTTATATTGATTCCTTTTTTATTCCATTCTTTAAATATACGTCTAACTCCATCATATGCAAATTGTAAATCTTGTTCAAATAATTGATCTGCTTGTTCTTTAGTTATTTGATCTCCAATTTTAAATTTAGATTCTCCAATATTTTCAGCATGACCAAATCCTATAGTTATTTTATTATCTTTTAATCTATATGCCTTTAATTTTAATTTTTCGTGGTTTTTGATATGCTCATATATAAAATTACTAACTCCAAAACTTAATGGATCTTTAAATTTATCAACAGTATGTATTAATGTTATTTTCTGATTAGCATTTAAATTTAAATTGTTTATATAATTTATTGTTTGTGTAACAGTCATCATAGTCAAAAGTCCACCTACTATAAAAGTAGCTACTTTTTTACTATTCAACGATTTAAATGTATCTAAAAGAGATTTAAGATTTAATTTTTCTAAAATTATATCATCATTGTAATTATTATAATTCTTAATATATTCCATAAATCTATATATAAAAATTAATATATAATATAATGTGAAAATATATAAATTACCTGAAAAATTAGAACTTTTATATAACGGAAATAAATTCAATTTGTAAAAATTATTTAATTAAAAATAAAAATCAATCATAATAATGATTGATTTTTATTTTTGTACCATTACAGCGATTCGAACGCTGACGAAAAACTTAGAAGGTTTTAATGCTAATCCATTACATCATAATGGCATATGTTTATATATTAAAAAATAAAATAAAAGTTTATTTTATTGAGCACCTATTCGGGATCAAACCGAAATTTTTGGTATACAACGCCAAAGTAATATCATTATACGATAAGTGCAATTATTTTCGTAGGACTTATCGGAATCGAACCGATGACATCAACTTTGTAATAGTTGCGCTCTACCAACTGAGCTAAAGTCCTGATTATGAGCAAAATGTGGGTGTTGAGCCCCGTCTTCTGATTGGAAATCAGATACTTTACCGTTAAGCTACATTTTGCATATTTTAATATATTATATCAATTGTATTTTTAAAAAAATTCTTATTTCCTTCACCAACAATCAATCTAACATTATATCCTAGTTTTTTATATGATTTTACTTTATCTTTCATATTTATTTCATTCAAAGTCCATTTACTTTTTATCTCAATAATTTCATTTATTTCTTTAATATAAATATCTGGTATTGCAATTCTTATTTTTTTCTTTTGTGTATCATAATATTGTATTCTTAAACTTTCAACTTCATAATTCACTTTTTTATCATCCAAAATAGAATAATATTCTTTCTCATAATTGCTTCTATAATGTACGTTATCACCTTTCCATGTTATATACATTCCAGATTTATATGGATATTGCACTATATTATTATAATTTATTTTTCCATTTTTAATAGAATTCATTACAGCTTCAGAAAATGTTCTAATAACAATATTATTCTTTTTAAATATTAAATACATAGATTTATAATTCATATTATACTTTTTGCTTATTTCAACAATAGACAATTCTTTATCAAAATAATCAAATTTTAATTCATTTATAATTCTATCAAACTCAGTATACACATCATTATTTCCTTTTTTACTACTATCAAAACCTAAATATTTTTCATAAACATTATTTTTTTGTCTAAATTTTGAACACACTTCTGGTTTTTTACATTTTTCGTCACCACAAAATTTACATACTAATATTTTTTCTATAATATTTTTATCACCAAGTTTTTTATTAATATTTTTTATATTTTTGCCTCTATTTCTTTTTAATTTTCTACATTTTGTACATGTTGATATACCTATTTTTGTTCTATTTTTAACTAAAAATTCTTCTCCACATTCTTTACAAAAATCTTTTTTTAATATATCGTCATCATAATTTTTTGTTGAATATTGCTTTGCACATTTTTCGCAACAACATTTTTTATACCTACCACGTTTATAATAACTTTCAATCACATCAATTTCAAATTCCTCATTACAATTTAAGCATCTCAACTTAATTTTCAATATTGGATTTTTTGCTCTCTGTGTTTCTATTTTTGATAATGCTCTTTTATCCTTAATTATTTTTATATTTGGATTCATGCTACAATTTGCAACATGCTGACCTTTTTGTGTTGGCTTTAAATCCTTAATGTCTTTACCACAAAATTTACAATATTCTACCATACAACTTTTTATTTGTATATATAAAAATATTGATGAGCATAAACTCAAAAACGAACTATTATTTTCACTTATTAATAAAAAATGTCCATAAATACTTGGAGCAGATAACCTTACTCGAAAAGGTATCTTAACATTGGCAATGTTATGTACTAGCCGTTATACTATATCTGCAAATTATAATCATTTTGAACCCAACAAAAAATAGTGGAGACTGTGAAAATCGGATTCACCTCACAAATATTGCAAATATTCATCGCCGAGCCTTGGAACATGAGCCCCCTTATTTTTGTAATCCTGATGGGATTCGAACCCACATTCACATCCGTTATGCACTTATGGTTTAGAAAACCATGCCATTACAGGACTATTATTATATGTATGGATGGGGATGCTCGAAATCCCGACCACTTGGTCCCAAACCAAGCATTCTACCTACTGAACTACATCCATATTTAATTCAACCTTTGTCGGAAGAGAAAGAGTCGAACTTTCTTGTGTCGGTACCCGAGACACTACCACATACTCCCGATGTTTATTGTAGTCCAGAAGAGATTTGAACTCTCATTTTCATTCCATTATGCACATAGAATTTAGGAAATTCTGCCAATACAGGACCAATTAATTATTTAAAAAGAAAAAACCCAAAGTTGAATAATCATCTTTGGGTTTTTAACACTATTAAAATATTTTATAAAAATATCAACTTAGATTATTATCACCCAAATACACGACTGGTCTGCCTCCTGCGGGGGTAGTTGTTGTTGTGACTGCTGTGATATTTCTACTAATGTTGTTCATGATATTGTATATATTTAAATTTGTATTTTGTTTATTTTATTTTCTACTTTCTTATATATTATATAAAAAAAGTCATTTTTTTCTATTTTTAAAATCTTCGTTATTATCTTCTAATGCTGGTGCTAATATAGCTCTATCGTTGTTCCAAGTACCTTCTGTTATCCAAACACCATCAAAAATACAATTATTTAATTCTGTATCATTTTTGATCCGTTCTCGGATTGAATCTGGACACAATTTATCATCCCATCTACCACCAGTAGCAGTAGCAAAAAATTTAAATTTTTTCACCTTAGTAGGAGTTGGTTGTCCAGATTTATCTAAATTTATCCAATTCCAAGTTTCCTGATCAACAAGTTTCATAATGGTATCATTATCGCCATCAATTAGTTTTACGATATAAGCTTTTTTCATATTATTTATTCGTTTATTAATTTATACAATTCATCTAAAAATTCTATAATTTTTTTTGTTAATAATTTATCTGTACGAATATCTTCATATGAATAGTCACAAACTTCATAAGATGTTCCTCTATTCTTTGCTGTATAAACATTAAATGTCAAATCTTTAAATTTTAAAACCCACAACTTTGTCATAAACTCAAGTCTCATTGTTTTATTTTGAGTACCAAAAATTTTTGTTAAAGGTTCAATTAAATTACTAGTTAATACTAATTTATGAGATTTAAATGCATCAGTTTGAATATTAACCATATAAGTTAATATATCACGATTATTTGTTATTGGTACTGAATCATTTGATACATCATTACCTTCAATATGAATTATTTCTTCGTATGTCTCATTAAATTTATCTACTTTCATATATTACGTTATTTTTATATATTAGTATTGTTGATTTTATAAAATGCTCAAATTCTGCTTGATATTGTTTATTACTAATTCCGTGATCATCATAGTTTCTATCTATTCTATTTAAGCATAAAGTTATTTCAATAATAAGTTCTTTTTTATTTTTTCTTTTATATTTCAAATTCACTTCATCTATCATTTTATTAGAATCAGTAATTATTTTATTTTTAATAACTTCTGTATAAGGTTGGATCCATTTATCTTTATATCTAGTACAATTATCAATATCTGTACTATTTATGTGCATAGTTTTTTCTGATTTATAAAATAAAAAATTTATTATATTCATGATTTAATTTTTAAGTCACAAAGATAATAAATACATTTTATATATCAAAATATTTTAGATATTTTTATAATTTATTTTTATATAATTCTGATAAAAATTCATCGTTAGTTATTTCATCTTTATATTTAATAAAAAAATCTTCATCTAATGTATATTTATTATCATAATCATCACTAAAAAACTTAGGTAATATTTTTTTAATTAAATCAAAGTCATCTTTAAATATTAATATATTTTGTTCTTTCATGAAAGAATATACATCTTTCATTTCTGTGATAGAATGAACTGTGGTTTTTAGTTCAAATGAGTCATCTTCTTTTGTAAATAATAAATATTCAAAATTGTATATTGCTGCTTTGATTATTTTCTTACCTAATCCAAGATTTCTAAAAATTACTGGTAAATCAACTGGAAAATGAAATTTATTAAAATAATTTCTTTCTATTTGAACATCAAATAAAAAAATTGGTTCATTTCCATTAAAATATGAATTAATTATTTTATGATATAATACATCATTTCTATTTTCTATTTCTTGTAATAATCCGTCAAAAGGAGTAATTAAAGTCTTTATCTCAATAGGAAATTTTATTTCAAAATTTTCATCATCCTTATATCTTGATTTACTAAACTTTATTTTAGTATAATCCAGATTTTTAAATCTAGAAATCAATAAATTTATCTCAATATCAAAATTTTTTAATGTTTTTTTATTATTTTCTATATCATCAAAGTAATTGTCATATCTATCATAATCACCTTTAAATAATGCATTTTCTACCAAAAAATCGTTATATCTTTTAAATATCATATTATTTTTATTTGTTATATTATTTTTATGATTATCCGCATTTAACACATTTTGTCAAGAATATTTCGTATCTTTAGAGTAATAAATCAACAGTTATATGAAACTATTAGACTTTGACAAACACTTCCCAAATGAAGCCGTTTGTATTGAAAAATTCAAAGAGATGCGGATTAAATCCGGTATTGTATGTCCTCATTGCGGTAATAAAGAGCATACATGGTTACCTGCTTCGATGCATTTTGAATGTAAATCCTGTCATTGTCGTAGGTCTTTACGTTCAGGCACTATTATGCACGGTTCTAAATTGCCTTTTTTATATTGGTTTAAAGCCATTCATTTGATGACAAGTACAAAAAAGACTTTTTCAGCCTCTGAGATGCAACGACAATTAGGTCATAAACGATATCAACCCATTTGGGAAATGCTTCATAAGATCCGTAGTGTAATGGGGCAACGCGATGCCCAATATACCTTGTCCGGGATGATAGAACTTGATGAAGGCTTTTTCTCTACCGAACGAGATGAAAAAGGAAAAAACGAACCATTGAAACGTGGACGTGGCAGTCAGAAAAAAAGCAAAGTACTTGTAATGGTCGAAAGTGAGCAGGTTGAAAATCCCAAAAACCCACAAAAGCCTAAACGGGTCAATCATCTGAAAATGATAGTTATTCCCGACTTAAAAGCAGTAACTATAGATCAGAAAGCAAATACATCGATAGATAAAGATGCAAAAATTACAACTGACGGCTCTACCTCATACACGAACTTCAAAGACCATTTTGCCCAACACGATGCTTCGGTTGTTCCACCTGAAAAAATCGCTAAGGTACTGCCTTGGGTACACATAGCCATAAGTAATGCAAAATCATTGATTGATGATATGTATCACGGTATAAAATCAGAATTCCTTCAAGGGTATTTGAATGAATTTTGCTACAAATTCAATCGGATCAAAATACCCCTTGACCCCTTTGAAAGATTACTCGCTGTTACCGCATCTTACGAATCAAACTTTAAACATTTAACATACAGTAAAGTTAAAATTTAGAACTGCATACTTTGCGGATAATCATTATTATTTTTTATAAATAATGTTTAAATTATTTTATATGTTAAATTTTGTAAAATCTTTTTTATTAGATTTATATGCTTTTGTTATATCTTCATCTAAATTTCTTTCTGGAGTAAATACTCCTAAATCATCATGGTTTTCTATCTCATCTTCATCATACCATTCCATAGTTCGGTAAAATAATGAAAAACAATGAAATCACTGTTTAATCATTTTAGGTCTTTTACTGTTTGTTTCTTCATTCACAGAGGATCTAATGGATTTACTCTCCTGAAGCGTTGATTTGGGTGAACTCAGTCCTATTTTAATTCTAATTACTTCTATTTTAATATTTATTCCTGAATTGATGTCACGATCATGTAATTTACCGCACTTAGGGCAAATCCAGAATCTATCTTTCAACGTCAAGTCATCATTTTTGTAACCACACTCACTACATAGTTTAGTGGAAGCGAAAAATCTATCAACAACAATTACTTCACGGTTATACCATTCAGATTTATAGGTTAATATCGTTCTAAACCTTGACCAGGACACTTCCTGGATAGATTTAGCTAAATTATGATTTTTCATCATGCCTTTTACATTAAGGTTTTCAATACCGATAGTTTGGTTTTCACTAAGGATTTGATTCACCGTTTGATGTAAGTAGTATTCTTTTTGATTATTTAATTTTTCATGAAACTTAGCAAGCTTTATCCTTGTCTTATTTTTATTCTTCGAACCTTTCTTTTTTCTTGATAATTGCCTGTAAAGTCTTGATAATTTGACTTCATTCTTTCTTTTAATTTTAAGATTTTCATACTTTTGTCCTTCGGACGTTACGATGAAATCCTTAATGCCTAAATCTAAACCAATGACATCATTTGTAGCTTTCTTTAAAGTTTTATTTGGACGATCAATTAAAATACTAAATATATAATGTCCTGATTTAGTCTTAGTTAACGTCCCTGATTTAATTTCTTTTTGATGTTTGTTTAGGTATTTTTCATCACTTACGGAACATTTAAAATGAATATTTTTTAAAGATTTAATGATATTAATTCTATTTCCTTTGACACTTGATATCGCATCACTTGGAAATCTACATGTTTCTTTAAATTTCTTTTTCTTGAAGTCTGGGTAACCAACTCCGATCTTTTTATCACCTTTCTTTAGGTCTTTAAAGAAATTACTAAAGGCCTGTTCAAGATTCATCATGGATTGTTGCATTACCTTTGAGTGTGCTTCACCAAGCCATGAATATTTAGTTTTTAATTCTATGTAGTGTTTGTTTGTTTGACCTATGCCTGTTGAAGTATTAAATAACCCATATTCAATTGATTTAAAACTAAGACATTTGTTATAAACAAATCGTGCAGATCCAATCAATTTATTTATATCAATAATTTTATCTTCACTTGGATACAGTCTTATTTTAATTGCCTTTAACATTTAATTTATAGTATTATTTTAATTTAAAGTTTATAATAATTTTAATGAAAATATTCATTAAAAAATCATTGTTTTTCATTGATTTAATTAAAGATATTAAATACTACCTATTTCAATTCCCATATCAGATAAATCCAATCTAATTGTTTTTTCTTCTCCTGTTTCATTATTCATCAAATAAATTAGTAAAATTTCTGAATCAGTATAATAACTATTTCCATTATTTTGGAATTCAAACATATCAGATGCAAAAGATGAAGAAATTACACTTATAAATTCCTTTCTATTTATAATATCTAATTTTTTACCTCTATATTTATATGCTTCAAATTTTTATATTTTCATTTTATTTAGTTTTTTATAAATCTCCCAATTGCTCTTTTGTTAATCCTAATGTATTTACTAATGTTTGTAATTCTTCTTTATTCATATTAAGAATTTTATTAAGAATAATCTTTTTTGCATTTTCGTTAGTTGTACCTTTCATTTGAGTTGATAATTGATCAACGCTATTACTTGTATTAGCACTTATTTGACTCAATAACTGAATTTTAGGTTTTATCATATCAAATAATGATATATTTATCCAATTTATTGCAGATTTCTTATAATTTATTAAATTTGTATTATTAACAATATTATCGGCTTCTAATATTCTATTAATTTTATAGTTTATTCTATCTGTTATAGATTCTGATGTAGTTTGTATAACAGTTGTAGTATTGGTACTAGTATTTGGATTCACACTAGTAGTGTTAGTAGTAGTTGTACCTGTATTTGAATTTATACCTGCAGATGTTTTAATTTCGGTAATTACTGTTGATGCATATGTTGCTGCTGCATTTGTAAATTGATCTTCGGAATAACTCATTAATGTAGCTAATCTTTTATCCCTTGATCTTCCAAATATTTCAGTAACTGTAAATTGATCATTTTGTAATTTATTTATAATTGGTTTCAAAGAAAAATAAAAATATTTAATGCTTTCTGTTAATATTTTATCTACTCCAATAATATCAGTAGCATTATTAATTTCATTTTGAGTAAGAGTTTGACTTGATTTCAAATACATCTGATATAAATTAGAAATATTTTTTTCTGTATATAATTTTTTATTAAAATCAGAAAATAGATTATTTAATGATTGAGTAGGATCTGGAAATATATGATTATATTGAGTTTTCAAAAAATCAGATATAGAAGATTCAGCATTCTCTATTAAAAAATTATTATATAATATTATATTCATTATTTTATTTTATTTTATTTTATTTTATTTTGCTGCAGGTGTTATTGGCGCTGCAGGTGTAATTGGTGCTGCAGGTGTAATTGGTGCTGCAGGTGTTATTGGCGCTGCTTTCTGAACTTGTGCTGACGCTGGCTGTGCTTCTATTTTTTTAACATCACTTGATTTTTTAGTTTGCTCTTGTCCATCTTGTTCATCTCCTTGCTTAAAAGTTAATATATCTTTATCTACTTTTGTTATAGTTCTAATAATTTCTTTATCTTGACCATCTGGCTTCCAAGTAATTTTATCTCCAACTTTAAATTCAACAGGTTTAGCAGGGGTTTCTACTGGTACTATTTTAGTTACCTCAGTTTTCTTTTTAGTAAAATCTCCTTTATCTCCTTTAAATGTTAACGTATCTCCTTCAACTTTAATTATTTTTTCTTCAACATCTTTATTCAACGCATCAGAATGAAATTTAACAGTATCTCCAATTTTTAAATCTGTTGATTGACCAGCAGGCTGTTCTTTTGATAAGTTTTTCCATTTTTCATCTAATTGTTTAGATAATACATCTCTATTTTTAGCTACAGCAAGTGAAGCTGTTCTATCTCCGCCAGCGTCATATATTTTTATTTTAGCATTTAAATATGCTAATTTAAACTCATCTATTTTATTTCCTATAATAACAGCTAATTTTGGATTTTTTTCTTGTCCACCATACTTAGCTAGTACTCTATTCATTTCATTTCTTGCAACAGCAGCGTCTGTATCAATTATTTGTTGAATAAGATTACCTTTGCTCTTTAATGCATCTATAGTCATTTTTACATTTGTTCCTGCTTCTTTTTTTTCTATGCTTGGATTTATAGCATCTTTAGCTTGATTTACTACATTTTTCACGTTATTAACTGCTGTCGCAACATCTGCTTCATTTAATTTATTTTTTAAATGTACCCTTACGATATTATTTTCTTTTACAGGTACTGTAGTAGTATTTGTAGTAACTATTGGAGTAGTTGCTATCGTAGTAGTTATAGTAGTTTTTATTTGATTATCTGCAGTTAAACTTAAATCTACTTGAACTTTCTTTTTAATATCATCATTAATTTTTGTTAGAAATTTATTATAAATATCTTGAATTTCTTGTCCTCCTTTTACTTTTTTTATGTAAGTTGAAATAGTATTAAATAATTTACCTATAAAATTAAATAATCCTTCATTTGTTAAATTACTATCATTATGAATATTTAAAAATTCATTTTTTGAATATATATTTTTCATATAAAAATTTTATTTTATATATAAAAATTTAAAAATGAAATATAACATTAATATTTTTATATATATATTTAAAATTAAAAAATTAATATGTTCGAATTTATAGGTCATATAGTAGGAGATACAATTTATATAGAAATAAGATATAATGGAGTAGTTATAGATACTAAACTATTTTCTTCGGACTTCAATCCTTCAATTAATGGAATTGAATATCATGGAATAGATGGAGCAATACAAACAATTAAAAGTGATATAAATAGATATCAAAATTATACAACAAGTAATCCATTTATGATATATCCATTTACAGGTTACTATGACGGTACTTACAATTCATCTATATCAGGTATAACATCAAGTAATAATACAACATCAAATTTTAGTATAGATGCTATAGCAAGGTCAGGATCAACATCAGGAACAACGATAATATCAGGAGTAACATCTGGAATAACAGGTAATACTATAAGTTTAGGTACGGATGAATTAACAAAGATTATAGATGGAATAAAGAATGATATGATTATTCTACAAGGATTAGGATTATCTGCAATAAAAGATGTGACAACTATTTTATGGAATACTATTGAACCTTTATTGTTAACAAAAAGACAAACAGCTAAAAAGGTATTATTAATATCAAATCCATTAATGACAGAAGAAGATGCTCAATTATTTATATATGGAAAATTATATTATAAAAATGGAATTTTATATGATAATGATATTTTAGATCCAAGTTGTGTATCAAAACCAACAGACGATAATTATCACAAACCTATTGATGATTCACATCCAATATCAAAGCAAATTGATAAATGGATAAAAGAATTAAAAGATTCATTAATACAATTAGGTATAAAATTAGGAGAATTTATTGATTTGATAGCTGATACTACAGTAACTATAGCATTAGCACTAACATCATTAGTATCATCAGTTATAATATTACCATTTGGAGCTGGAATGCCAACAGCATTAACCGCTGTAAAAACTATGATGATGGCAATAAAAACTTTAAAATCAAAAATAGGTGAAATATTTCCTTTTTTAGCATCATTTGATATAATAGGTTATTTATTACCTATGACATTTTTGGTAGGTATAATTGCAACCATTACAGGAATATTAGCAATAATTAAATCTATAACTGATTCTATAACAAGTATATTCGCTATTTTAGCGGTTATAATAGCATTATTTAATAAAATAAAAAAACGTTCAGATAATGTACAATTTAAAATAACAGCAACAGCAAATCCTGATCATGTAAAAATTAATCAAATAGCAATTCTAAGTGTAACAGCAAATGGAGGTGATTATAATTATACATTTGAATGGACAGATTCATATGGCAATATAATAGCAAATGATCCTAATCTTGATTATGACGATGGTACTAGAACATTAACACCATATATACCATATATATCTAAAACTTTGATAACACCATTAATTGAGATTTCAAATTATACTGTAAAAGTAACTGACGGAACTGGAAAAATTGCAACATCAACAGTTAAAATTAGTAGAGATTAATATTTTTAAAATTCTCAAATTTAACAGTTAATTTATTATCAGAAACTTTAATAGGAAATTTAATAGGAGGCTTCAATTCTATTGTTTTTGATTCAAATGGATTTACTGTATTATTACTTATTAAATTATTTATTAAAAATATATTATTATTTTGTAATCTATTATTAATATATTCAATACATTCATCGTCACTATTTCTAATCAAAAAATCAAAATAATCTTGTAAATTATTAGTATTTAAAAAATTAGATTTAACATCATCATAAAAATAAACTTTATCATAAGCTTCTTTTTTAACAGGAATAAAACGTTTATCTTCAATTGTCAAACCAATTAAATGCTCCAATAAAATTTTATTTTTATCATAAATTATTTTATCCATAAATCCAGTAGATCTAATTGATTCAGAAACAAAATATATTTTACTTATTTCTAAACCATACTCTTTTAATTTTTCTCTTAATTTATTTAATAAATTTGCATGTTTTTTTCTATCACTTCTTGCTGTTAAAACTCCTATTTCTATATTTTTACCAATAAGATGCTTAACATTATCTAATAATAATTGTACTTCTTTACTATTTAAAATATCTTCATTAAAAAACTCACTATAAGATATCCCTAAATTTGATAATCTAATATTTCTGTGCTTTCTTTGAACTCGTTCTAACATATCTTTAGATATAAAAAAAGTTTCTCCATTATAATCAATAGATAATTCATCTTTTGAATAAATTCCATTATTTATTAATGCAAATTCAATAGGAGAAATTTTTAATATAGGTATAGATGGTTTATTTTTATCAATTAACCAAATATCACTCTTTATATACCAAAGTGTATTATCTAAATCAAAAAATGCAATTTCTTTTTTCATATTATTTTAAAATTTTTAAAATTTCTAATTGTTGTGATTCTATAAGTTTTTCTGCATCTTCTTTTGAAAAAAATCCAGCTTCTATAATTTCATTCTTTAAAAAATTTTTTAAAATCATATCATTAACTAATTTAATGTTAATATCACCATATTCAATATCTACAACATAACAAGTTAATATTTTATTAACTCCAGATTTTTCATATTTTATAACAAATTTATCACTTGATTTCATCTGTTTCTTCGATAATTTTATTCCTGCTTCTTCTCTTAATTCTATAATTGCAGTTTTTATTATACTCATATCATCTTCAACATGTCCCTTAGGAATAGACCATTTTTTTTCTTTTTTCTTAAACTTTTTTGGTCTTACTAATAATATCTTATTATTACATATTAAAACTACTCCAGAAAGTTTATGAGTTTTTTGCTTATTAGATTTGAGTTCTGTTATATATTCATCAAAATTTATCATAAAGTATAAATTATTATTTATTTTTAATAGTAGTATTTATTAATTCCTTATTATTAATACTAATTGGGATATCTTTTATTCCATTAAAATCAATAAACGCAAATTTATCACCTTTTCTCCAATGTATATTATCTGCCATATCATCAATTATAGGCAATTCATCAGATGTTATAGTAAATAATTCATTTAAAAATTGTCTATAAGTATTTATTCTTGACATGCTTATAATTTTTTAATTTGGTATATATATAAATATAAAAAATCAATTAAATTAACAATATTTTTATAAATTAAAAAATTTTTTATACTTCTTTCAATTTATACTTCTTTCATGAAATCAGAATATTTTTTAATAATATAATTTATAATATTTTTTATGTTCTGGATTCGATATATATAAAAAATCACTATTAAAAAATAGTGATTTTTTATTAAGGTTTATATTTACCAAGATTGTTCATCATAGAATTCATATTAGGCATTTTATTAGCATAATTTGACATACTTGAATTATCAGTTGATGATGATGTTTCTTTTTGCTGCTTATTATCTCTTTCAATTCTAGCATTTAATCTTTTTACATATTCTTCATATTCCCACCAAGCTAATTCATCTATATATCTAGGCGCAATATGATCAACATCCATAAATCCAAATTTATTATCCAAAATAGTCTCCAAAGGCATCTGGAATAACGAAAATATTTGAGGCTCCTGTGGGAAAGCTCATATCAGTATGGACCTCCATTCCACAACTTGGACACTGATTTTTCATTTCTTTTATACCAAATAACATTTGATTAACTGCTTGATTTAAAATTTGAAAAGTTTTCATATCCATTCTTTTAAATTCTTGCTCTTTTACTTTTATACCATCTTCTGTTATGTTATTTCTATCATGTAACAAAAATGATTCCAATTTCAAAAATGCAACGTTTGGATTTTTTTCTCCTTGAATTTTATTTTTAATATCTCCAAAAAATGTTTCCTGAATTCCAATTGTAGGAGGAGCTAAATTATAATCAACTCCATCAATTTTAAATACAAAAACTTTATTAATAGGATCAAAAAATTTCTTTAATTTTTCAGGTATATCATGATTTACAAAAGATTTCTCTACAGTAGTTGAACTTGTTGCTCTTAATTCCATCTTAAATTCATTACCACAATTACCACATACAACTTCTTTTGATAAATTTTTACCACCTGGAAATGTTAATTCTCTAATCATGAAAATTAGAAATAATCTATCACCATCTCTAATATCTTTATATGAACCTTGTTTGCCATTTGGATTAAAAAATCTTACACATCCACTTAATATCTGATTCATTTTTTCAGTAATATCAAGGTAATTCTTATCATCAACTACCGAATAAGCCTGAACTTCCTGTACTCTAGCCGCTCTAATACTAATTTTTGTACCATTTTTATAAAATATTCCGCAAGGTAAAATATTTAATGGAATAATAATATATTCATTAGATGGTACATTATTATCTAAATATGACATATCTGGCTTTTTTATAGAAACAATATCATCTTTATCATCAACAAAATTATTTTCTAAATAAGATAATGCATCTTCTTCTTTCTTATTATTTGAATTATTACTCATATAATTAATTATTTTTTGATTATATATAAAAAAGATTCTGTCCCACCATAAAAATATATTTTTTTATTTTTATATCATAATAATTAGTATTTTATCAATTATTTAACAATATATTTTTATATATAAGTTATAAAAAATATTAAAACTTATTTAACAATTAAAAAAAAAACTTATATATGAAAATTTTATTCTTACTTAAAAAATCTCAAACTTATTGCTCAGACTATAATTCGGAGTATAGTGACAATTCAGGCTATAATGATTCACCAGATTATTCATTTGGTAAATTAAAATCTGGATTGTATAATTCTGCTAGACTTGTTTCAAATTTTATATCAACTCTACCAAATATTCAATCTGATGTAGAATTGTGTATTGATGGTAACGACATTGATAATAAATTATTCAAAATAAAACCAAATATATGTATAATTGAAGCAATTTGGGTAACTCCTGAAAAAATATCAGAATTACATAAATTATATCCAAATATAAAATTTATTATAAGAATACATAGTAAAATTCCATTTTTAGCAATGGAAGGAATCGCTATTACATGGATTAAAGAATATTTGAAAATTGAAAATGTTGAAGTTTCATTTAATAATGAAATAACTCATAAAGATCTAAATTCAATAGGCATAAAAAATATATATCTACCAAATATATATGAAGATATTATAATTAAAAAAAAATGTGGTAATTTTTTTAAATTATTTTCAAAAATAAAAATTAAAGAATCATATAATATTGGATGCTTCGGCGCAATTAGACCATTGAAAAATCAACTAAACCAAGCTGTTGCAGCTATAAAATTTGGAGAAGAAAATAATACAATTGTAAATTTCTATATCAATTATAGTAGACTAGAACAATCTGGCGCTAATGTTTATAAAAATATTAAAGCATTATTCAATAATACTAAACATAACTTAATCGAAATTGAATGGCTAAATAGAGAAAACTTTCTTAATCTACTAAGTAAAATGGATATATTAATGCAAGTATCATTAACTGAAACATTTAATATCGTAACAGCAGATGCTGTATTTATGAACGTTCCTGTTGTAGTATCAAACGAAATAAATTGGGTATCTACAGGAATATCAGATCCAAATAGTGTAAACTCAATGTGTAAACAACTAAGTAATACTATAAAAAATAAAGAATCATATACTAAGAAAAACTTAATATCTCTTAAAAAATATAATGAAAATGCAATAAATGCTTGGCTAAATTTTTTATCAGATTTCTATGATGATAACTATTATTTTTAATTAAACTTTAATAATCTATTTCTATATAAAAAATAAAAATAAATTATGGGTATAATAGAAATTATTTTAACAATCTTAGTGTGGAGAAAAGGCTGGAAATGGTATGCTTTAATTCCAATAACTGTAGCATTTATTATCGGAGCAACATGCGGACTAATAGGTATACATCCAATTAATATATTATGGGTAGATATTTTTGCAGCAATCGCATTAATCGTAATGTTCGATAAAAAACCTAAAAATATAGAAAAAGATTCCTAATGGAATCTTTTTCTAATTAATCTTACTCCTGTTTAAATTTCCTTCATATATTATACCATCTATCTCCCTCGTAGTCGACCATAATGGACGTAAATTACTTAATGAACATACTTCCCTAATGTCAGAATCACTGGTAAAATTTATAACACCTATTATATGATCTATATGCCAATCACCATGATTATTCCAAGTCATTCCAGGAGTAAATAAATTCTCAATGTGCTCCTTTAACTCTAATGCAGAATAACCTAATATATCTATCGTGTTACCCTCCTTCATAGTTCCTAATCTCTTTAACGTGGAATTTAATACCGAACGCCATACTATAATGTGAGGATTGTTGTTCCTATACTTATAAAACTTATCTTTACATTCTGTTCTATAATATTTACTATAATCCTTCATTTTTTCTTTTACTTCTGGTTTACTATGATATTCCTTTTTTTTCTCCAATATTTTTTCTCTGTTTTCAATGTGATATTCTTTTTTCCTATCTAATATTTTTTCTCTATTTTCATCATAACGATCTTTATCATATTCTTTTCTTTTTTCTTTAAAATCAGGTTTTTCTTTATATTTTTTTTGAATATCTTTAATACATTCTTTACATTCACTTCTATGACCATCAAAAGTATTACATTTTTTATGAAACTCACTTAATTCTTTATTTTCTTTACAAATTCTACATATTTTTTTCATATTTTATATATATGATTTTTTGTTTTTTGTTTAATTTATTTTCTTCCCAGTAATCTAAAAATTTAAAAATTAATAGGTTTTTATACCTATTAATTTTTAAAAATTCATAAAATTTTAATAGTAGAAATCTTCCCAATAATCTGCAACGAAGTTTGCAGTAAGGTCGAAAATATCAGTTGAACTTTCCCAACTTAGATCTTCAAATCCTGTAAAGCTTTTCATCATAACGTTATGGTATGTTACCCTACGAATAACTTTACCTTCTTTATCATGAGCATGAATAATAATATCTCCAACCGTATTTTTCTTATAATGAAGAGTACCAGTTTCGTTATTCCAGCCTAAATCGTACCAATCTTTTAGCATTTTAAAGCAAAATATTTGATAGTCATCATTTTGGTTAAGATTAAATACAATAGATAAATCATCTATATGTGTTTTTTCTGGCATCATAATAAAAACTCTTGTAGAGTATTTAAATCTTTGAACACCAGTTGATAAATCAGGATAAGCTGGAAACTTTGCTGATTTTGTATTTTCCAAAAGTAAGTGTGTTGCGTTTGGATGTAGTGATTGGAGAACAGTTGGTAAAATAATTGTAGTCTCGTATAGATTCTTGTGAATAGGTTCCCATTTTTCTCTTGCCGTATCCACTGCTGTAAAGTGTGCTAATCCCATTTTTTATTAGATTATTTTTTATAAATTAAATATATAATTCAGTCTATATATTAAATCTAACACACTGTAATGAAAAAAACCAATAAATAAATTTATTTACCTAAATAGGTGCTTATATATTGAGTATTTTAATAAAAAATGAAAAAGTAAAAAAAAATATTTATATATAATAGATTTATATATTATATTTTTTGAAATCTATAATGATAATTATCTGATTTAGTATTTTTACCTGCGACATCTTTATATTTTTCTTCATTTTCTTTGCCTTTATTATTAGCAGGACCTAAAATAGTTGCTTTATATTTACCTTTACTATTATTTATTATTTCCACTATTTTTTTATTCATATTATATGCAGTAGTTGAAATTGAATTATAATTTGGTTTACCAGTATCAATAGAAACATTCATATCTAACAACATAAATAATAATTTTGTTGTCATTCCTTTTTCAGTTGAAAAATTTTCAATGTGTCTAACAACAACTTTCATTTTATCTTTACTATCATTTGAAATACCAGCTACTAATTGATCATTTTTATAAAGGTTATATGCCATATAACATTCAGAATAATCTGATTTTTTCCATTTTTCATATTTAATTTCATATTTATCATCAGATAATTTTTAATTATTATCTTCTTTTATAAATTGTATATATGTCTTCATTTTTTAAATATTATATGTTAAATTTATTTGTATCAGCTATTAACTCTAATTCTTTCTTATTCTCGCTCCAATATTTAATCTCAGATGTTGAAAAAACTCTTCTATCAGTAATATAACTATTACCTATAAATTTAATATAATATGTAAAATTTCTATTGACTTCTTTTATTCTACCTATTACTGATGGCATATCATTTAAAATAACATAATCATCAATTTTTGGGTTTTGATTAACGATCTCATATTTTTTTAAGTATTTCATATTTCATATTTTATTTTATAATATATCAAGAATAAAATTAATTATTCTACTACTATTTTTTCGTAATCTGATAATTCTGAGAAATCTATTTTAGGTAAAATGAAATCTGATATAATATATGTTTTATTATCATTTAAGTCATTATCAATAATATAATCTATTGCTGCACGTAAATCAGAACCTCCAGCACCAAATTTAAATTTCAAATATAATAAATTATGTATATTATTAATTACAGTAACATCATCAATTTTATCTGATACTTGTATAACATTAATATTACAACAGTAATCATCTATCATATCTATTTCAGTTATAGCTTTTTGTAATTGATCATCTGACATACTTGCAGAAGTATCAATAATAACATTAATTTCATTTTGTGCTGTAAAATTTTCGAATGTTTTTATTTTTTTCATCTTTATTATTTTTATAATGTTATATATTTATTTTTTATTTCACTTTTTTCACCTAATACGCAATTCAAATAATTTATAAAAATTTGTTCATATTTCATCAATTCGTCAGGATTATGTTCTACTTCATAATCTTTCATCATTAATCTAATTGTATTTTCTGGAGAATTTGATTTCAATAAAAATTTAATTTGATTTATAAATGGTATATATTCGAACCAAACATTTGGATATCCATTATAACCGAAGCAATCTTTTGAGTCAAATACATTAGAATTAGCATCGACTTTAGTTCCAGTAATAAATTCATTTTTTATTTTCGGTGAATCTTTATAATCTCTCCAAGATATAACATGACCAACTTCATGTATTATCCAACCTTCAACATCATTTTTCCATTGAGATTTTTCAAAAACTATTATATTAAGTTTTCTTAAAGATACACTATGACCAGTTTTACCAAAATTTTTTAGAACTCCATCTGGAATAATACCGACTATTATATTTTCAGGTTCATAAAAAGTTAATTCTATATTTTCTATGCTTAATTTATCATATCCCATTTGAGAAAATGAATTAATTATATAATTTTTACATTTAAGTACAATGGTAGAATCTTCTAAAATTTTTTTACCTAATGTTTTACTTTCAGCAAACAATTGTTTATCTTCTCTATCATTAGATAGAAATAGTTCTACTTGATTTTTAAAAAGATCTCCAATACTTGCTTCATTTATAAATTGAATATATGTCTTCATATTTTTAAACTTATTTTTTATTAGTATATATATTAAAATAAAAATGATATGTTAGAAAAAATAAAAACATTAGATTATATATCAGTAAAAGAAACTGACAATTTAGAAAAAATATCTTTACTATATGTTAATGAAGATAATAATGTATATACTAAGACAGTATCTGCAGGCACGTTTAAAATTGATGATTTAGAAAATATTCCTGAACTTATTGAAAAAATTTTTATAAATAAAATTAAAGATATTAAAAGAAATTCAACAAATATTAATATTAATATTGATGAAATAGCGAATTATATTAATGATAATTTTAAAATATTAAAAGAATCAACTATCAAAATTGGATATGATGATAAATTTATTATAATACCTAAAAAAATACATATCACAAAAAACAATAATGATTTAATAGATATTATAAATGAAAAAAATATTAATATACCTATCATTATTTCTGAATATTTAAATGACGAAATCATATTTGGGTATAAAACTAATATTGATCAGCCAGGTATCATTGTAGCTACTAACGAAAATGCTTTAAATGATAAAAATAATATTAAAATAGCATTAATTGATATAGGAATGTTTCCTGAAAAAGCATATTATATAATAAAAATAATTAAAAAACATGAAAATTAAAATAACAGAAAAAACCGGTATTTTATCACAAAAACAATTAGAAGATGATATCATATCACACATTGATGAAAATGTTGATAATATAGAAACAAATGGAAATATTGCTACTATTTTGTGTGATAGTAGTTTATATAAATTACCAAGTTTAAATAAAGATCAAAAAATATATACTGTTGGTTTATTTAATAATATTACACTAAATGTTAATACTTATCAGAAATGGGACGATAATAAAATATATTTAAAAAAAGATAATGAAATAATATTAGAAATTGAGATTATTGATGAAAATAATTGGTTAATATAAAATATCATAAAATATTAAAATTGGTGATAATGTTGTTTACATTAAAAAATAAATATGAAACTTTTTTATGATTCTATATTAGAATTCATAGAAGGAAACATATACAAAAATTAAAGATATTTATAATGTAAATTTAAAAAAAGATTACACCTATTAACTATGACATATTTTTAATAATCAATAGTAAGTAATTCTATAGAATCAGGTGAAATATTATCATATGTATAAAATGCGTCAAATCCAGATACTTCAACGTTTTTTTCTGACCTAAGATACATTGGGTCATAATATAATTTTATATTTATTAATTTTTTATTAATTTTTAATATTATAAACCTATCGCCAGAATAATCTCCATATTTATCTTCTAGTAATCGCAAATAATGATTAGCTCCAGTTAAATTACTCATTAAATAAATTCTATCTGGATGTGATTCTATTTTATTATTTGATTTTGGAATTAATCCGTTTTTTAATATATTTTTAATATTTTTTTTATCAGTAACGTGATATAAATTATCTATATTATCTATATTTTCGATATCAAACTTTTTTATAAGTGTAAAATTAATATATGTATAAATATCAGATAAAATATTATTATTTTCTGGTTGTTTATTAATTCTTTTTTTCTCATCATAACTATATGAAGATATTACATAACCACAAACTTTCAATATATTTAAAATATCAAGATATGATTTTTTAATGAATTTTTTTGAAAATCTAGCATAAATACCTTGTGCGGATTGCCTTATATTACTATCATTTTCATTATATTTAACAAGTAAATTATTTAATAATTTTATGATTATATTATAATCATAAGTTTTTATCAATCCTTCAAATTTTTTTAAATATTTCATTTTTTATAAATTAAATTTATCAGTATCTAATTTCAATTTTAAGTCATCTATTGTTTTAGAAAAATATTTTATTTTTGACGGATGTAAAAATATAGAATTATCTTCTTCAAAATAATCTTTAATAATATCAGGTATATTTTCATATTTAACTCTAATATTATCAAGCACACGACTAATATTAATAATTTTACCTATATTACTATTCAAAAAATTTCTATATATATCAACATTATTTTTAATCATAAAATTTGACAATTTACTAGAATCAATTATCACATAATCTCCTATTTTAATATCTATTAAAGAATTCCAATTGAAACTTTCAAATTTTTTTAAATATTTCATTTTTTATATATTAAAATTTTTAGCTAAAAATATTTCAGGATATTGTTTATATAAGTAATTATATAATTTTACTAATTCATCAATATCATATTTTTTTATATCGTCAATAGATTTTATAATAATATTATCAAATTTTATAATACTCAATTTATTTAATATAATAGGAATAACACTATTCAATTCTGATATTTTATTTAATTTTAATGTTAATGAATCTATTATTTCATAATAATAATTTATAGTATTATCAACGTCTTTTTGTGAAGTTAATTCTTTTAATTCAAAAACAATATTACGATCGGTATCATCAATAAGAATATCAATAGGTAAATTTAAATTTTCTTCCCAATAAGGAGTTGCAAATATTGTAATATTATCAGAATCCCATTCAAATGTATTACTCATGTTATCAAAATAAAATTCAAATCTATTAATAATTTTTTTATCATTTTTAATTTTATCTTGAAGTATTTCGACATAATCTTCATGAACACTTTCATTAAATCTTTTCAATTTCATATTTTATATATTAAATTTTTGAGCTTTCAAATACGCTTCTACATTTTTTTTGTCACTAGAAAAATATTTAATAGTATTTGTATTAAGTATAGCATATTTATCATCATCAAAATGTTTTTTTAATTCTTCTGGAATATTAAAATACTCAACCCAAGCAAGATCTGTTATTCTACCGTAATTATTTAACTTACCAATATTATTATTTATAAAATCGTTAAATTTTTCATTCATTGATTCACAATAAACTACGACATAATCACCAAGAATAGGCAAATTATTATATTTTTCATATATTTTTAAATACTTCATATATTAAATTTATTTACTACTTGCCTTAAATTATGTCTATCAATTAGTTCTTTTTTTGAATCTGACATATCAAAAATATCTGTAATATCTAATGTAATAGTTCTTCCTACACCGAACCAATCATTAAGAGTAAACGGTATATTATTATATTTAACATCTATCTCTTGGATACCAGAATAACTAGTAGTTATATTAACAATTTCACATATTGTATTATTTAAATATTCGACAAGAGTATTTTTTTGATTATCAGATAAAGAATATCCAAAATCTTTAAATTTAACGTTTAATATTACATAATTTCCTATTTTGACATCAGATTCTTTAAATGCTTCATATATTTTTAAATGCTTCATAGCATTATATATAAAAAATAAATATTTAATTTAATATATAATATCATGAAATATATAAAAACCTTTGAAGATTTACGCAACACAGAAATATCAATCATGAATTTAATGAATGACTGCATAACATATAATATTGATTTTTTTGATTTAATTTCTGAAATGATATTAAATCATATGATAACATTTCAATGCTTTAAAATTTATAAGTATGATTTTAATTATTTAACTATAAATAAAAGTATAACTGGGAGGTGTGAAGATATTAAATTAGTAGATGAACTATCAAGTACTTATGAATCTGATATATTAGTAAAAATGAATAATAAATGGTATGAGTTGACAGATCGGAAAATAAATAAAACTCAATCATTCACTTTATATAATCATAAAAAAGGCAAGTTAGAAACTGAATTAGAATTAGCAAAAAGCACTAAAAAATTTAACATATAAAAAAGAGAAATGATTTAATCATTTCTCTTTTTTATTCATTTCTCCTTTTTATTATTTTTAATACATTCATCTAAAAAATCTCTAGCTTCTTGAATTTGATTCATAATATCATCTAAAGACTTTTGTTCTTCTTCAGATACTGGTTCTTGTAAATTCTTACTCAATTCAGTCATATCTAAAAGTTGGTTTTTTAAATCATCCTTCTGTTTTTGTTCTATCATAATTTTTTATTTATATATTATATATTTTCAAATTTGTTTATCTTTCCATATAAATTTTAATTGTCCAGAATCATAAATTCTATAAATTTTTCTTTCTAACATAATCTCACTTTCAGTTTTTTCACTTGAATATCCTTCTTTTATTAAAATAGATTTGCCAAAATTAAATCTATTTTTACGAATACCATCAATAACATAAGAATAATTAGATTGAGATTTATGTACTAATTCAAATCCTAAATTTTCATATATTTTATCATAACTCCAACTTCTATCAAAATATGCTATAATTTCCGTTGGTTCATAATTTATAACAAAATATTTGAATAATTTATCATATCCGCCAATAATATTAGTATTTAACTTATTACAAAATCTTAATAATTCATATGATTCAATATTATTTTCAAAATTCATTAAACTAATTAATTCATTATTATGATATAATCCTATTTTAATTTGTGAATCTATAAATCCTTGAATATGATTTTTTTCTAAAAAATCTTTAATAACTTCACTATTAGTTATTTCTTTTATATCACAATCATTTACATCTATAATATTTGTTTTTATACTTAAAATATTTAAAATATTTGATTTTACTATATCATTTTTATACATCCAATCATCTTCCCATATATGAATTAATTTAATACCATTTTCGTCACATAATTCAGTCTTTTTTAAATGATAATCACTTGATTTGTGCTGTTCATCATGCCAATAAATACCATTAAATTCAAATGCAATATTTATTTCTGGTAAATAAATATCTAATTCAAAAGGATAAATAATTTTTTTGCTATTAACTACTATTTCGTCTTTATAATGTTTTTGTATAAAATTTAATAATTCGAATTCACTCATTGAAGTTTGATTGAAATGTTCTGGAAAGCATTCAGTACATTTATAATTAGCAAATTGCTTTCTAGATTTATATAATTCAAAACTAATTTTAAATGTATGATTTTTTCCAACATCACAATTCATCAAATATTCTCTTGTATCATAATCAACATCAATTATATTATTATCTTGATTCAATATTTTATTATTTTTAATAGTATTTTTTCTTTTCTTTTGTGCTCTGTCTAATATCTCTTTATTTTCATAAGGATTAAATACTCCATAATTTTTAAATAATGTTTCTTTAGATTTTTTATAAAAATCTTCATTTTGAAATGTATATTTTACTCCATAACGGGACATCATAGTATTAGTATAATTTTCTTTATAATTACTTTTTTTAAATGATTCGATTCTTCTTTTTACAATTTCTTCTGAATCGTTTAAATTATATACACCATAATTTTTAAATAATGTTTTTTTAGATTTTTCTTGTATTTCAATATTTTGCATAGGACTATTACCGCCATATCTTTCCTGATTGGTTTTTATCATTTTTTCTTTAATATCATTATTCATTCCTGGTGCTTTAGTTCCATATTTTATATATGAATTATCTTCTTTTTGTTGTTTAATATTCGGATCTTTACTCGTACAACCTTTAGAGCAATGTTTATGATATCCTATCGTTGAATTCTTAAACTTAACTATATTATTACAATTTGGATTTGAACAATATAAAATTTCTTTTAAATCATTAACATAATGATAAATTTTTTCTTTAAAAGGTAAATCTATCAATTTATCACTACTACAAAATTCTATAACATCTTTAAAAATTTCAGGATAATTATTTTTAATGTATTTCTCATTATACATTTTTCCTGATGTACCATTTTCTTTTTTTATTTTTTCTATATTTTCTTCTTTATTCATAAACTTTATATATGTTTCTATTTCTCCTATATATAAATATTTTAATATAAAGTTTATAAAAAAAGAGAAATAATTAAATTATTTCTCTTTTTTTCATTATTATTTATAATTAATTAGCTACCAACTGATGAAAATCCCATAGATTGTATATCACCTTTCTTCATTATTGTAATATTATTAACAATAATACCCATTCCTTTTATCAACTCTACATACGTGTCAATTACGCCCATCTGTAAATCTATAACATAATCAGTATTATTACTTTCATCACAAACATTCCAAAAGTCATATAATGCGTTGTTATCCAACATATCTTTACAGATTTTATTAGCATTGTATTTGATTTCGGAACGAATTTCTGCAGTATTAAATTGCCATTGATATTTTAATAGCATATCGTACATTCTATTTTCAAGTTCAATAAGAACTTCTCTTGAATGTAAGAAGCTAAGAGATGAGTATGGAAATACTTGTGCTGATGCATCGTCATTAATACAATATCCATTATTTAATTTATATACAATAGGATTTGCATTCATGCCATGTAAATAATCAAGATCAGTATCATTAAAGTCCATTTCAGTTTTAGTTATAGTTTGAACTCTACCATTAGTAATACCAGCGCATATTGTCCAAGGCACCATACCTGCTGTATTAGATACAAACTTTTGCATATAAGTTGTTGCTGCGTAAGATGCAGGCGGAACCCATTTTGGTACACCATTATCATATATTCTTATATATGGGAAGAAATAACCAACACAACTTCTACCATCAACAGAAACATTATCTACAGCGTCTGTATAAGGTTGAGCAAATTGATAATAATAATCTGGATTTTTACTATCATCTGCTCCAGCAGCAACATATTGAATATTTAAAGTATAATCGTCATTTATAAATGATGGATTAGTTGAATTTTTAAATATTTTAGCTGATGGCATACTTATAAATCCTAAGCAATTAAGTTTCAATCCACAAACATTAGCAAGTTGTTGTTTTGATCCATATCCGTCCATTGGAGTCAATCCTAATCCAAATGAATCTACAAGATATCTCCATGATATTTTATTTTTATCTGCCAGAGCCTTTCCAAGATTTGTATCAATATCAATAATATCCAATATTGAATTTTGTCTAATATCAGTACCATCTGGTATAGATGCTACATTTACTGTAAAAGGCGATAATACCAATGCTTTATATTCATCAACATATTCATCAATTTCTGGATATGTAAATGTTTGTAATGATGTAGTACCACTTGGATTTAATGAATTATAATTATCAATTTTAATAGGAGAATCTGTATAAATATATTTATTATTAACATTTGTTGGATCATTTTTAATATTTATAATTCTAGTTATTTTTCTTGGAACAGATCCTTCTAAATATCCTTCTCCATTAGGTGCAGTCCAATATGATTCATCATAATAAGCGGTTAAAAAATTACCTATTGTTATTTCTGAATATCTATTTTTATCTATAGATATTTGTCTACAATCTGTAAGATCATCACCGTACCATTGATCGATTTGAACTGATTGTTTCCAATTAGATCTATCGGAATATACTATTAAACTATAATTATAATAGTTAGAATTATCCCAATCTGTATGTGAAACACTATATGTTATTGGAGGATTGATTGCAGATAAAAAATTGACAGTTAATATATTATTTTGATCAATAAACATATCCAAATATATCTTAGTTGTCAATCCACTATTATTATTAACATAAAAATAATCATCGTTATTAATATTACCATTATAATAATCTAAATAAAATTGAGAATATGTTGCTACAATACCATTAGTTCCTGATGATAAAACAGAATTTATAGTTACCAATGTATTAGTATCAACAAAATTTTCATGTAACAAAAATTCATTGTCCACATAATATAATAAAAATGTATTACCTGAATGACATAAAGCAGGAGAATCACTATCAATATAAATTTTAATATTCGCATTTTGTAATGAAGTAGCCTCAGTTGCTAAAACTGAAACAACAGGATCTTTATCTCCACCAATAAAATCACCACTTGTTTGATGAATAAAAACGCTCTTTGCAGTAATATTTTCATATATTTCATAAAAACATTGAGCTAATCTAAGATAATTATAATCATTATAAATTCCTGTTTGACCAGATGTGCCATTAAATTGAATATTCATATAATTTTGTGTATCAAAACCATCAGTAATTACTGATTCATATCCTGTTGTAGTTCCAAGAGCAATATAACCATTAGTTCCTACAGATATAGAATTATATGTTAATGTTGCAGTTAATCCAGAATTTAATATATACACATATCCTAAAATTATAGTACTATCTAAACTATATAAATAATCTGGTAAAATTGCTCCTGTATTAGAATTAGATTCTGTTCCTTTTAGCACGTTAATAGTATTATCATTAGTAAGATAAAGAACATCATATCTTGATCCATTTGGATATGAAACACCATCTGATGCATTAACAACAAATGTATTACCAGTAATAAGTACTCCATTTAATACATAATATGCGTTAGGATCAATAGTAAACGTTGTTAATAAAGTTGTTCCTGTTGTTCCTGTTAATGATGTTGTATTACAACTAACACCAAATATATTTCCATTCACATATGCACCTGATCTAACATCTACATTATTTGACACAAAATCTTGATTATAACTATCATAATTATTAGTAATAACATTATTAGTTGAATCCAAATATGTTTGAGAATATGATATTTGTTCATTAAGAATTGTATTATATGACATAAAATTAATACTACTAACATCTTCTCCAACAATTGTTCCACCTATAATATCCAAACTACTTACTCTAAAATCAGCTTCAAGTAATACATCTTCATTATATGTACAGAATAAACCAGTTTTATCTGTATCATTATTTATAATATTTTTAATGTACATATCTCTATTATTCAAATCTTTAAAATATGGAATTAAAGAACAATCATAATTTGCAAGAACAGATACAGTACTTTCATTAAGAAATGAAGATACGTTATTTTTAATTAATCCATTTTTATCAAAATACTTACCATATGTAGTATCATTAGATAATGTTTTATAATCTGACCAATCACCAGCTACTACAATGATAGTTACTAAATAATCTGAAATCCAATCTCTATAATCAAGATATGATGGTACTTTTGTTCTATCACCGTACCATGATTCTGCTGTAACATCGAAACCAGTTATAGATGATTTAAACATAAATATACTAATATCTGTATATCCCATGTTTGTTATATGAAAAAGTCTATCAGTATCTTGAACACCATAATTATTTGCTTGTACAACATTTAAAAATGAATCAGTATCTCTTTCCCAGAAAGCTTGTCTATTATAAAATGATTCATAAGCAGATCTTATAACATTACTATTTTGAGATTTTACACTTGCTGACACACCTATTGATTGCCAGTCCACTTTATCTCTATTTGGATCTGTTGCTAAAAGATTTAACGCCCAAACAGGACCGCTTTTTAGCATTTGTTTAACTGTTTTATGAAAAAATGATCCCTTATTTTCTAATCTAGTATCATCATCTCCAAATATTGTACTAAAATCTGTAGGATTTGTAACATAAAGTGGAGTATTAAAAGGACCTTTTTTTGAAAAACCAGGAACTAAATTTATTAAAACATTTTGTACTGGAAGTTGAACAATACTCTGGTCAATTTCCTCAAAGAAAATACCTGGTCTTTTGTATTTTCCGAAATCTGCGTCTTTTATTGGCATAATTTAAAAATTATTTTTATGTATATATTAAATATTTTTATAAAAAAACTATTTGTTGATATTTACTTTTTACGTACGATATATATTAAATAGTTTTTTTGAAAAATAGCTAAAAAAGATGCAAAATAAAACATGATATTATTTTTTTTATCCAATTTTTTTATTACCTTTATATAAACAAACAATAAAAAACATTTATGTTGTATAACAATAAGTTTAATGAAATATGAAAACATACACAGACAGAAAAATGAAATATACTTCAATTGAGCCAGATTCATATTTGGTAGGATATGACAAATATAACAAACCAATATTTACTGATGATATAATATTTAATACATGCTATTTTTTTGGAATAAAATTTGAAAAAATAATAAAAGGTTATCATAAAAGTGATAGTGAACTTAAACAAAGCATAAGAGTTACAGATGAAGAATTTATTAATTTTGCAAATTATTTCAATCCATTTAATTATTTGGAGAAAAATCGTATAATATACAAACCTATAATTGGAGATGCTGTTGAATTATTATCGCATAGATATAAGGGTACAATAATAAATGCAGAAGATATTATTTATGTTGATGTTCAATATAAAAATTTCATAGATAAACACCTACCAATTTACGAGCTTAGATTCGAAGAAAATATAAAAAGAACAAGAAGAAATAAATTAAATAAAATAACAGAATCTTAGATATAAATTACATGATGTTAAGTGAGCTAAAAACGTTGACTTTTAAAATGATGAAATATATAAATTTATAAAATAAGAAATGAGATAATTAACTAAATTAATATTAACAATTAAAAAATAAAAATAACAAAAACAGAAAATAAATTATAATAAATATCAATTATAGAAATAAAAAAATGATTATAATAAAAATAATCAATATAGGATAAACTTATATAAAATTCTAATGTTGAACGAATTAAAATTATCAGTACATAAATTATTGATGTATCATAAAATGAATTAATTTCTCAACGATCATAACTATGCAACATAGTCCTACTCAAGTGGTAGGTATGATAGAATTATATAATATCCAAAAATAGTTAAAAAATGTATTTTTTAAAAACAAACCAATACATTTTATATATATAACAACTCAAATATAAACTTTATGACATCAACTAAAAATAATGAACTTGAAATACAGTTCGAAGCTCGCACAGGTATAAATTTTCAAGATTTTTATAAAAATCACAAACCTAAATTAATATGGTATATCACAAAATATACTAAAGATTCTGGAATAGCAGAAGATCATGTAGAAGATGCATTTATTCAAGCATTACTGAATATTGAAACATATAAAAGACCAGATGAAGGAGGAGCACAACTAAATACTTGGATTTATAAAATAGCAGAAAATATTGTCAAAAAAGTACACAAAGATAATGAAAGGTTACCAACAGATTCAATTGATAAAGATTTAGCAATAAATTTTAGTTTATCTAATGTGATAGCATATGATGATAGCAAAAAACCAATAGAAGAATATAATATTTTTGTTAAAAAAGCATCTATCATAAAAGATGCTATATACAATTTACCAGAAAAAGATTCAAAATATAAAAAAGTTCTTATAATGAGAGAAATCGAAGGTATGCAATATAAAGAAATTTCAGATGAACTAAATATAAATCTATCTACTATAAAATCTCAAATTAAAAAAGGAAGAACAATAATTAGAAAAAAAGTAGAAAAAAAATTCAAAGATATAGATTATAATGAAGGTTAAAAATGAAATAATTTCATATGAATCATCTTCAAAAATTGTAAAATTGTGGAGAAATAGATGGTATTTATATGCCATCTTTCTTCATATTAAAAATTTTATAAATTTGCAATTATGGATAGACTATTTAATAAATAGCGGAATTTCAATAAATGTAGTAAATAATGGAATTTCTAATGATTCTGCTAAACTTAGAAAAAAATGGAGAGAAATAAAAACTCTCGTAGAAATAAATAAAATGTATAAATTTTCAACAAAAATAGAAAGAGACGATTAATCTAATAATCAGATATTTAAATAATAACTAAAAAATATCTCAAATTTATATTCATTTAATAAAAAAAATATATTATCTTTGTACCTCAATATAAAACTATTTTTTATGAGCAATACTAATGGATATGATTTTTCATCTAAAAAGAAATCAATTAAAGAACTTCTTGATACTCCTGAATATAGAGAATATAAGAGTAAAAAACAAAAAATTCAAAAACGAAGAGAAACAACTTATAAATTCACATCTATTGGAAATTCAACAGACGTCATAAAGTATTTAATCATCATAAATACTATAATATTTATAATTAGTTATTATTTCATACCATCTTTAATAGATAAAGGAGCTATTTATAATATATCCAGTCCAGATTTTCAGCCATATCAAATAATAACATCAATGTTTCTACATGGTAGTATTATACACTTACTTGGTAATATGCTTGCATTATGGTTTACTGGTAATTTTATAGATAAAACAATCAGTAGTAAAAAATTCTTAATATTATATTTCTTAAGTGGTATTTCTTCAAGTATATTATGCATGTTTCTTAGTCCAGTTCCTGCAATTGGAGCATCAGGAGCAATTAGTGGAGCAATGATAGCACTTTTATTTTTAGCTCCAGAATCAAAAATTTTTTTGTTTTTTGCTATACCAATGAAAGTGAAGTTTTTTTTATATGGATTTGCAGCATTTTCATTAGTATTTGGATTACTATCTATGATAAATCCATCATTAGGATTTGGAATCGCACACTTTGGACATCTAGGAGGACTAATTGGAGGATATTTAATAATGCTATATTGGAAAAATAAAAAACAAATTCATACATATTAATAATTATATCAAATAAATGTAGTATCTTTGTAGTGTAATTATAAATAATATAATATGAAAACAAAATCAGGCTATGAAACTAACGGAGATTATATAAAATTCAAAAGTGGATTTACATCATGTTGGAATGTTGAAACTCAAAATGATATTCAACATTTTAAAAATGAATTAGATGCAGATATGCACATAATTATAAAAATAATAGGATGTGAAAAAGGATATCTAACTTGTAAATATTATACAGAACAAATACAAGGTTGTCAAAATTGTAAAATAGGATATAATTCAAATTGCTCAAATATAAAAAACCATATACAATAATTATAAATAATATCATTATGAAAAAAATATTTATTATTCTATTAATATTAATTCCTATGTTTACATATTCTAATGTATCAGCAAAAGAAAAAGAACTGGATCCAAAACAAGTAGTTAAAGATATCAATGATAACAAAAAAATCATGGACGACACATTTGTAATAGGAAAAAAAGGAGTTTCAATTATAACTACTGAAATTCGTGTATATGGATTAAAAGAAACAATAAAAGCAAATTCAAATATATTTGTACCTGTATTTATATTTATTGTTTTTTTCTTACTTTATCTAAAAAATAAAGAAAAATAATAGGTGATTAGAAAAAATTGTAGTACTTTTACATATAAATAATAAACAAATAATTAAATAAATAAATATGATAGATTTTTATAAATACGTAATTCCAGATCAAATGCACGAAAAGCTTACTGAAGCAGTAGTGGCTATGATGGCAACTGGCAATTTACCATACTATGGTGAATTCGCTTTGTTTATTAATTTTTTCGAAAGTAAAAACAATCCTTATATTCCTACAGCAGGAGTTAATGTTACTTCCGCTGGTATGAACTTTTATTGGGATAGAAAATTTATAGACTCTCTACCACAACCTGAAATAAATTTTCTGCTAATACACGAAGAATTCCATATTCTTTTTTCACATATTAAAAGAAGCGTAGGATATAATCAAAAAGATGCTAATATCGTTCAAGATATGATTATCAACCAAATCATATATGACGAAATTATGAAAAAACAAGGTCTTGGTATAGGAGCTAAACCTTTTATTGATATTCCAAAAGATGAATTGAAAAATAATAGTGCTCTTATGGTTCCTAAAGATTATAAAGGAGAACAAATATTTGAAGACTTATACGAATGGTTTGTCAACAAAAAAAGAGAATGGCAAGAAAAAAATAAGGAAAGCATTAAAAAAATGCAAGGTCAAAGTAATAAATGTTCTAAATGTGGATCACCTATGAACCAACCAGGAGAAGAACATCAAGATGATGAAGGTAAAGAAAAAGGACAAGGTAAAGGTCAAGAAGGCGATGGTGAAGGTCAAGGAGGTGATGGTGAAGGTCAAGGAGGTGATGGTGAAGGTCAAGGAGGTGATGGTGAAGGTCAAAGCAATAGCAATAAATGTCCAAATTGTGGGCATGAACACAAAAATAATCAATCTCGTCAAGGAAAAACTGATACATCTGGAAAAGATAGATATGGCAAATATGGCAAAAATGATGCAGAATGCTATTCTCTTGAAACTATTTTTGAAGGTGAAGAACGTCAAGAACAAAATACACTTGATGTACATTTAGGAGATGATATACCTCAAGAACTAAAAAGAGAAATAGTTGAAGGAGTTATGTCAAGATTGAAAAATCGTGGACTTGAATCAGGAGATGTTGATGCTATTCTTAATAAACTTAGAAAAACAAAAAAAGATTACCTGAAAGAAATTAAAAGAGCGATGAGCAGTCATGTTTTTGGTTCAAAAAAAGAAAAAACCATAGTACGTCCTAATAGAAAAGGTATACAAGGATTAAAAGGTCATAAAAAATTCAAAAATGAAATTAATGTTCTTCTTGATACCAGTGGATCAATGAACGGTGAATTTGAAAAAGTTCTTTCCTATATCTTTCAGAATGACATCGAAATTAATTTAATACAGTGCGATGCGCAGATTCAAAAGGTTTTACATATCAAAAATAAGAAAGAAATTGAAAAAATGAAAATTTCCGGACTTGGTGGTACCACACTTATGCCGGGGTTGGACTTTATTTCAGATCCTAAAAATAGAATTTCAGGATTTAACAATGTCATATTAACAGATGGATACACAGATTCTTTGGATTTTAAAAATATTAAATCAAGAACATTAATATTATCGACTGCAGAAAAATGTCCTATTACATTTGATAATGGAAAAGTAAAACAAATTGTTAATGTTGGTAAACAAGATTAATAATAATTTTTAAATAAAAAAAAGAGAGTTATTTTAACTCTCTTTTTTTATTATATCACTTATTATTATCAATTTCATTTTAATTAATAATTTTATATCATAAATTTTATCTTTTTTCTTAGAATTTATTGATCTTTTTGTTATGCACAAATTATTAATATCTCCTATTATTTTAGGATCTATATTATTTTTAAATCCAAAATATTTTGGTATCTTATGATCAACTGATGGGTATAATGAACAACCTGAGTCATAACTTAAATTATTTTTTATATATTCATTATCGTAATAATCAAAACCATTCCATTTATAAAACAATTCTTTTAAAAATATTCTAGTATAGTTATTCACTTTTCTTTTATATAAATAGAAATCTGTTCTATTATCATCTACATTATTTTTTAAATGAGTTTCTTGTCTTTTTAAAATAAATTCTGGAACTGAACCATTGTGTAGATATCCATATTTATTACTACAAGTTTTTTCACTTTTTTGTTTATATTCTTCTGTTTTAGTAAAACTATCTACTCCATATTTTAATATACAAGTTTTTCTCCTTTTATCTACAATTTTATTTTTATTATCATCATCTTGATATATCATTATATGACTATTTTTTATTTTATTTTTAATTTCATCATTTTCAGATGCATTTTTAAAACCATATTTTTCTAAACAAGTTTGTTCTTTTTTATTTTTTATATTAATATTTTTTAATGGAATTGAACTTCCATATTTATCAATCATAGTTTTATTTCTTTTCTCACAATTAGAATAATTTTCATCTCCATATTTTTCTTTATTAGTTATTTTAATTTTTTCAAATTTACATTTCTTACAAACATAAAAATTATTTTTAGATAAACATATACTATAATCATGATATTTTATATTAGTTATTTCATTACAGTTTTCACACTTACAATTAACTCTAACATTAGATGATGTTGTTAAATCTTCAACTTTAACTAACAATTCACATTTACATTTAGCATCATATCCTTTATCTATATAATGTTTAATACTGTGATTATTAGGTTTTACTATAACTTCTTTATCAATAATCATTATTATTTTGTTTTATTTTTTCGAATTCTTTTTTGATTATTTTTTCAACCCAATCATTTAATTTTAATGAATTTTCAGTTGCATATTTTTTTAATTCTGTATGCAATTTTTCATCAATTTTCATATTTTTTAGTTTTTTCATATTTTTCATATTTTATATATAAATAATATATAATCAAAAAAGATAAAAGTTTATCTTTTTTTTAAAAAATAGTTTGATTTTACTATGGTATATCAGATTTTTTTATTACTTTTGTAGTACAAAAAACATAAACATGATTTATATACTGATATATTTAATTTTAGCTATAATATGGGCTATTTATTGTTTACACAGAACGTATAAAATGGGTAATTTGGGTAAGAAATTTAGCAATTTAATTCGTACATTTTTAATGAATTTGATAATATTTCCTTATTCTGTTTATTACTCTATAAAAAACAAAAAATTTTAAACATGAAAGCATTAAAAAAATACTCATATAGATTATATGAAAGCGTATTATGGTTTATTATATTAATAGTATTTTTTATATCAGCTATATTCACAACTATTCCATATATTATATCAGGAAAAGATTATATTGAATATATTAGCAAAATATATACAAAATTATTATTTAAAAACAAAAAATAAAATGGGCAAAAAACAAGATTTATTATCATTATTTACGCAAGATGTAGAATATAATTATCATATTATATCTACGATTGAGCCAAGTGGTAGTCTCATTTACTTAATTAAAAATGGGTTAGAATTAAATACAGATTCATTAGAATTTTCTCCATTGAAAATAGTTGAGGAATTAATTGAGCAATGTTCAATTAAAATTGAAAAATTTGCACCTGCTATTTATTTCACAGAAGAAACTGATGTTAATTTATTATCTAGTAAATTAAATAATAAATTGATTAAAAATATTGAGTTTTCTAATTTTATTGAAAGTATAAAAGATGAGTATAGAATATTAGAAGTAAAAGATTCTCTTTTATATAAGAAAGATCCTGAAGCTTATGAAGAAGCTAAAAAGAAGGAACATATAGATCATCAGAAAGAATTATGGGATAAATATGCTAAGCAAATAGAGAATGATGTTAAGGATAGAAAAGATGCATTATTAGCATATGATAATGACTTAATTAAACTTTTAAAAGAGTATTTTGAAAGTATAATTGAATATGAAAAACAAGATTTTTCATTTGAGGTAGAATTACAAAAAATAATAGGAAATTTAATTAATCCTGAGACATGGATAAAAATTAATGATAAACCTTATGTTTGTATAATTAAAGTATTATCCTTGGAGAAAGATAGAATTAATGTATATCTAACAGATAATAATGATTATTCATATACTGCAACTTTAATATTTAAAGATACTATAATTGATACTGAAAATATCGTAAAAATTGAATATGGCGATACTATACCAGATATTATACAAGATTATGATGTATTATCAATATTATATGATGTTGATTTAAAATCTGTAAAAGATTGGGAATTTAAAAATGAAACAGAACGGTTTGAATATATCATTGACTATTTGGTTCCTATTTTCAAAAAAATAAAAGATGATAAAGCTCAAGAATATTTAAAAACATTAACTGATGAAGAAAATGAAGAAAATGTAAATGAATAATTAAAAAATTCTATTGATACATTTTATGATAAAAATTCAGAAGATGATAAAAACTTAATTAATAATACAATAGAAAAAAATAAAAATAAAAATGAAGAATATGATGATATTCTTTAATAATAAGTACAAAAATATTTTTTTATATCAGAAATAAGTAGTATCTTTGTAATGTATAAAAAACAAAACATCAATTAAATAATAAATATTAAATTAAAATTAAATTGAATTAATTATGACAGAAAAAAACATGGGTAAAGGTGTAACACTGACTCCAGCTAACAGATTTCCAGAAGGGTATGAATCTCTATCAGAAAGAGAGAAAAGGTATTTTAAAATTATGAATTCCAAAAGTGGAGTTCTTTTTATAACATCTCCTCCTGGTTATGCCAAGTCTGCAATTATGAGATCAATTGCGAATAAAGTAGGATTTCAATATTTTGATATCAGGTTATCAATGATTGATGAAACAGATGTAGGGTTATACCCATCATTGGATGAAGAAATGGTAGATGGTAAAATGCAACGAATGTTAGCTCACGTTGCACCTAAATGGGCATATGAAGCTAATAAACGTCCGACCATTATTCACTTTGAAGAATTAAATCGTTCTACTCTTGCAGTAAGGAATGCTGCTCTTCAAATATTACTTGAAAGAGAAATTGGTTCATTTTTCGCTTTTAATTCAAATGTATTTATGTGTTCTTCTGGTAACCTTGGAGAAGAAGATGGTACAGATGTAGAAGAATTTGATCAAGCTCTTAATAATCGTTTAATTCATATTGAACATACTTTACCATTTACAGAATGGGCTGATCAATATGCAAATAAAAATGTAGCTCCAATAATTGTTCAATTTTTGAAAAATCAAACTGAACATTATTATAAAAAACCTGATCAAAGGAACATCACAAATAAAACGAATAAAGCATATGCTACACCTCGTTCTTGGACTTTTTTAAGTGATTATATTTTTGAAAATTTTGGAGGATTTGTTGAAAAAACTGATGTTTCTGGAAATTCTATAAAAGATGAAAAAGGTAACTCAATAATGGTCAAAAAATTCCCATCTATTCGTACTTGGATAAATGACATTAAAGAAATTGGTCATGGTTATGTTGGTGCATCAAATGTACAATTCATTAGATATTGTGAAGATACTCTTAAAATAACTCTTGATGATGTTCTTAATCGTTTTGATGATATTATTGATGACATCAAAAACTTCAATCGTGATAAAAAATCTGAACTTCTTGCAAACATGAAAGAACGTAGTGTTTCAGTATTGAAATCTAAAGAAGTTGAAAATCTTATCAAATTTCTTGGAACCATTTCAGATGATGAAGTTGTAGGTTATTTACTTCATGTTCTTGATACAGAATATACTTTATCTGAAGACTCTAAAACAAATAAAGCTGCACAAAAATTCTTAGCAGATAAGAGGTTTAATAAATTTAGAGAATCTATCTTCAAACATGTTGATGATAGTGATGATAGTGATGATAAAAAATAATTAATAATTAATAAAAAAAGTCACTCAAATTGAGTGACTTTTTTTATTTAAAAAGTAAAATTTATGAAAAATGATAGAGTATGTGATTCTAATTGCAATAACTGTCCATTATTGACTGAACCTAATTCAAGAATGTTAACTAAAATATTCAATCAACTATACGATGAACTTGGATAAAAAGTGTTTAGAATTGTGGAAAGTAATTGTCCAAATTTAACTTGTTGTTATGATTGTCACATAGATGATTTTTGTCATTTAGAAGGTTGTAAGTTAATTGATAATGAAGAATAAAAAATTCACAAAATAAAAAACTACTAATTAAATTAGTAGTTTTTTATTTGAATAATCTTATGAACGGATCTTTATGAAAATCATAACTTTCATTATAAGAAATACTCATTCTTAATTTCTTTGTTATTTGAAAATGATACTTATAAATCCTCAAATTAAATATTAAATTACTCATATTTTAAAATAATTTTTTGAAATACTTATTAAACTCAGAATAATTTTTATCTAAAATTAATAAATAATATTTACCTGCTCTTTTAACAGATTTTCTTTTTATATCAATAACTTCTTCTCCTCCTTGTTTCTCTAATATATAAGATGATTTAATCTCAATCTCCATATCATCAATACAAAAATCAGTAATTGTCCTTAATCCATATGAATAATCTTCTTCTAAAAACTTATATGTATGTCCATTTTCAACTTTATTAAGTATTTGATACTTATCACATAAATCTAAAAAGTCTTCTTCATATGAACTCTGATAACACAAATCAGTATCTTTATATCTCTTAATGTTATAACAATTTCTAAAATCCAAATCAAAATTTGAATTATTTTCTATCATTCTCTTACTTGCACTCTCCCTATTCTTCATCATTTTAGAAGGATGATCTACTTCATATCTTTCAAGCATAGTTGTTTTATTTTTATCATAAAATAATTTAGTACTAAAAAAAGATACTGTACCATATCTTTCTAAACAAGTTTTTTTAATTTTATTTAAAATTTCATTTTTTTCATTTTCATTTTTTTCATTTTTAGATTTTGATATTTTTTCTTTAACTTCATCTAAAAATGATACATTATCTACTCCATATCTTTCTTTAACAGTTTGTTTAACTTTCTCTTGATTCCATTGACAAGGAAAACAACTTGGTGAGCAATAAATATTTGGTATTCCTCTATGCCATTTTACATCTTCTCCACAATTTACACATTTAGGTATACCATATTTTTTTATATAACCTTCCTTTAAAGATTTATATTTTTTATGTTCACTACTTTTAGTCAAAAATGTACCTCTATAAAAAGGTGCATCATCATCACAATAACCACATTGACATTTTGGAGTTATACCATCTAATTCATATTTAATAATATAATCTTTTAAAGATATATTGTGTTCTTCCATTAAATGAATTGTAAATTTTCCAGTAGTATAAGGAAAAGTTAATCCACATATTTCACATTTTTTATATTTTACCATAATCTATATATTAAATTATGGTAGTCATAACCGTGAAATATGTGGATTTATTTTAAATTAATTGTATTAACTAGTCACAGCGCGAATATCCACATTTTCTGCATGTCCGACATCCATTCTCATAAACCAAGTCATCTCCAGTTGCTCCGCAATTTGGACATTTTTCTCCAACCACAGCAGAATTTATATATTTCTTAATAATTCGTTTCACTCCACTTTTCCATGTACCAAAAGCTGCATTGTCTGTCATTTGTAAAGTATCGATAAGGTGAATAACACTTGGTAAGTGAATTCTATGTCTTAAGAAAGCTGATAATAATTTACTTGTATTCCATAGTTCTCTATTAAAAGCTCTATTTAATCCTTCCATAGTCACATTATATCCATCTTTATCTTTATAAACAAAGTCATATCTACTCTTACCTTCTTCACCATTTTTTGGTTCAGTTTTAAATCTAACAATTTCTCCTTTTTCTACACTAACAGGAATAAGAAATGATTCAGCCAAACCAGTAAATAATTCATAAGGATATTTTTCACCTTTATCATCTACATTCAATCCTAAAAATCCAATCCATTTCTCACCTTTATTTGTAAATCTAACAACATCGCATTCAAGTTTTTTTGGACGTTTTTTTGCATTATTTTCACCTGATTCTAATACAACATTTTGAGTAGTACCTTCATTTGACATGATAACTCCTTCTCTAGATCCATCACGATAAACAGTGATTCCTTTACATCCACTTTTCCATCCTGTTTCATAAACTTTTGAAACAAGTTCTTCTGTTACATTATTTGGTAAATTTACTGTTACTGAAATAGAATGATCAATAAATTTTTGAATACTACCTTGCATTTTTACTTTTTCTACCCAATTAACATCATTAGCAGTTGCTTTATAATATGGTGATTTTTCAATAATTGGATTTAAATCTACATCTTTCATTAATTTAACTTCATCTACATTATATCCATTTATTTCCAACCATACTTCAAATTTCTTATGAAATACGTAATATTCTTCCCATTTTTGTCCTTCTGCATCTATGAAGTCTACTCTACCATTTTTATCACTTGGATTTATCTTCCTTCTTCTCTTATATGATACTTTATATGCAGGTTCAACACCTGATGTAGTTTGAGATAAAATGCTTACACTACCAGTAGGCGCAATCGTCAACAATGCTATATTTCTTCTACCATATTCTTTCATCATAGTATCTAATTCAGGATCAATATCTTTCAATCTCTGAACAAATGGATTATTTATCTCATTATTATAATTATAAACAGAAAATGCTCCTCTTTCTTTTGCCATAATAGCAGATGATTTATAAGCATATACAGCTAAATTTTTATGAACTTCTGTTGAAAAATCAGTTGCTTCTGTTGTTCCATAAGTCATACCAAGAGCAGCTAACATATCACCTTCAGCAGTCACACCTAATCCTGTTCTACGCCCTTTAATAGTCATATTTTTTATTTTGACCCATGTTTCTTTTTCAACCATTTTTGTATTCTCGTTTTCTGGATCAGATTCAATTTTTTCTAGAATTTTATCTATTTTTTCAGATTCCAAATCAACAATATCATCCATAAATCTTTCAGCATAAATTGTATGTTCTTTAAATAATTTCCAATCGAAATATGCATCTTTAGTAAAAGGATTTATAACATAACTATAAAGATTTATTGCTAATAATCTACAAGAATCATATGGGCATAATGGCAACTCTCCACAAGGGTTTGTTGATACAGTTTTATATCCATATTCTTGATAGCAATCTGCGACAGATTCTCTCATTACAGTATCCCAAAATAATATACCAGGTTCTGCTGATTTCCATGCATTATGTATAATTTTTTTCCAAAGTTTATTTGCATCTATTTGTTTTGTAATTAATGGAGTTTCAGAATCAATTGGATATAATTGAGTAAACATTCCAGAATTCATAGCTGCTTCCATAAATTCATCCGTTAATTTTATTGATATATTCGCTCCTGTTACTTTTCCTTGCTCTAATTTAGCATCAATAAATGATTCAGAATCAGGATGAAGAACAGAACAAGATAACATCAACGCACCCCTTCTTCCTCCTTGAGCAACTTCATTTGTTGAATTTGAATATCTACTCATAAAAGGAACTAAACCTGTTGAAGTTAATGCAGAATTTTTAACAGGCATTCCTGCTGGCCTAATATGTGAAAGATCATGTCCAACTCCTCCACGCCTTTTCATTAATTGAATTTGTTCTTCATCTACTTGCATAATTGATCCATAAGAATCAGAAGGATTACCAATAACAAAACAATTTGATATGGACACTACTTGATTATCATTACCTATCCCTGACATTGGAGAGCCCTGAGGTATAATATATTTAAAATCTTTTATCAAATCAAATATAAAATCTTCTGATAACGGATTTTCATATTTTAATTCAATTCTATATATTTCTTTAGCTAATCTTCTATGCATATCATCAGGAGTCAACTCATAATAAACTGTTTCATTATCTACCGTTTCTTTTAATGCATACTTATTAACCCAAACATCAGCAGCTAATGTATCTCCTTTGAAATATTTTAATGCTGCATCAAACGCTTCTTCTCTTTTAAAACTCATTCTATTCTATTTTATTTTATAATTATTAATCTACTATATTAGTAGATATTTTTATATTAGTTTTTGATATTTTTATATTATTTAAATTTGGCATTTAATCTACCAAGTATATTATCTTTATATGATATTCTATATAAATCAATATTATTATTTAAACAAAAAATATTTTTAATTTCATCATTTTCTTTAGTATATTCAAGATTACCCCAATTAAGAACTTCTATAAAATGCTGAGCACCATCGAATTCTATACATAAATTATAATCAGGTAAATAAAAATCAAAAGATAATAATCTTTTATTCATACAACCTTCAAATTTTTTTTGTCTTTCAAAAATAATATCATGCTCTATTAGATAACTTTCTACCGCTCTTTCTCCTTTACTTTCATCACATAAAGGACAACCATTTCCTCTTAAATGATTATTTAATATTTGTTCAAATTCTCCATGTAAAGGACATATTATTTTTATTATATCCTTTGTTCTATTAAAAATAGACAATGAATAATCATATTTATTATTATGAACTTTATTTAATTTATTTAAAATCGTTTTTTTATCTTTTTTATAATTTGGTGCACATTTTTGACAACCTTTACCTGCTAAATGATTAATCACTTGTTGTTCAAATTCACCATGAATTTTACATATTATAGTAGAATTATTATACATACCAATATATTTAAATTTAGAATAATCATATCTATCTCCATGTATTTTAGTACATCTATTTAATACAACTTTTTCATCTAATAATTTACCACATTTTTTACAACCATATCTCTTATGATTAAGAGGTTCTTGTTCAAATATTCCATGTATTGGACAAATAATTTTTATTTTAGTATGAGCATTAATATATAAAACTAAACTATAATCATAATAATAATTATGTATTATTGAAACTTCTTTTATATAATCATCTACATTTTTTACTTTGCTCATATAAAATTTATATTGTTTAAATTTGTTAAATGACCACGCTGTTTTAATTCTACTATTATACGTGTTGCATATTCTTTATCTAATAATTTAAACATATTGAAGATGTTGTCTGTGAAATAATAAGAAAGTTCTACAAATATTTCAGATTTACTATATTCTTTTCCAATATTATTTAATAACATTCTATAATAATCGTTAAATGCTTGCTTATTTGGTTTTCTTCTATTTGAAGAAAAATCCAAATCTGTTTTCTCACTTAATAAATCATAAATATCTCTTTGCAAATTTAATCTATCTACGTAATCTTCATAATGTTTACTTTCAAATTCATACGATGATCCAGCTTCTATCGGCAATCCATCATTTAAATTAAAATCTTCTTGTTGATTAATATTATAATCATATTCTTGCTGATCTACATTATCTTCAACTTTACCTTTAAATATTGTATCTCTAGATAATGCATGTTTACCTTCAATTTTATGATTATTTGTATTGAATTTAACCATTATATCTATTTCATTATCTTCATCATCTTCATCATCTTCATCAATAGATTCATCAGATACTAATGCATCTTCTTCAGACGAGTCATCTAAATTTTCATCTAATAGATTCAAATCTTCTTCTAAATCTTCTTCCAAATCTAAATCGTTATCCAAATCTTCATTCAAATCGTCATTTATTTCTTCATCATTTTTCATTTATTAATTATTAATTGATTTTTATTTGAGAAATTCTAATTTCTCAATGATATTCTCATCATATTTTATTCTTATTAATCTTATATTATTATTTAAGCAAAATTCATTTTTAATATTATCATTTTTATTTGTTTTAATTAAATTATCTTCTCCATATATTGGACTATAATGCTGTATACCATCATATTCTATACATATATTATAATCTATTAGATAAAAATCAAAAGGTAATTTTTTATTATTTTTACATTTTTCAAATTTTTTTTGTCTTTCGTGTTTAATAAATTTATCAATTAATATATTTTCAATTTCAATCTCACCTTTAGATTCACTACACAGCGGGCAGCCATTAGCTTGATGTATATGATTGTTCAATCTTTGATTAAATTTACCATGTTTTTTGCAATAAATAGTTAAAATAGTTTCATTCATTCTTTTATCTAACTCAAAATCATCATACTTATATTTAAAATTATGTATATTATTAGCTTTTTCTAATATTTCTTTTTTAGTATAAACATTATTTGCACATTTTGGACATCCATGGCCATTTAAATGTAGTTTAGTATTTTGTGAAAAATATCCATGTCTATCACAATAAATAATAATATCGCTACTATAATTAATAAAAATAGTTTTATCATATTTATATTTAAAATTATGAATAATATTAACTTTTTCTATATAATTAATTGTAGTAAAATGATTATTTCCACATTCCGAGCATCCATGTCCATCCAAATGAGATTTAGCATTTTGAATAAATTCTCCATGTTTAGGACATACAATTTTCACATAACAATCATTATTTATATAATTAGTATTTGGATAACTATAAAAATTATTATGAATTATATTTGATCTTTCTATAAATATATCATTAGTTAATCTTTTTCCCATTTTTTATTATTTAACTCCTACTAAAACATCATTCTCCATAGTTAAAAAATTTGTATTAAAATCAAATCTAACTTGTTCTTCATGATGTTCACCATCTCTTAACTTTAATATTTTTAATCTATAACTATTATTTCTTTTCATTTCGGGATTTCTTATGATCCCCCAGACTGAATCAGATGTATCTGCTATCGCTTTACTTTCAGGAATAGCATTAAGTGTAATATCAGAAGCACCCCAAACGCTCTTATCGGTTTGAGTTGCAGTTATAACTGCACATTCATACTTATCTGCTACACGTCTTAATCCTTCAGCTAAATGTTTACCTTTTAGGTAAAGCATATTAGTAATATCATAGCCTTTTTCAATTGACATAATATTTATATAATCTACGATTACCATTCCAACTTTAATTCTTTTAACTTCTTCGAATTTTTTAATATAATTATCAATATCAGTAACAGTACAATCACTGGTATTATATTTTTTAACAAATATTTTACCTGGTTGAGCATCGAATAAATTACCAACAGTTGATTGTGATTTAAGATTATTTAATTTTTGTTTCATGAAAACTGGATCTTTTGATTTTTCATCATACTCATCAGATTTAATTTTAAGTCTCATAGAACCTAATCTCTTCATTACTTTTCTTGTAGCCATCTCTAATGTAATAAGTAATACATTAGTACCAGCGTTTGCTGCATTAGTAGCTATATTATG